>OFLS01000153.1_pt1 | contig 35009 bp, 40 predicted proteins | sample 1540891 | NCBI WGS metagenome assembly OFLS01 (sample SAMEA4413038, study PRJEB24355) | metagenome | biome: human; feature: gut; material: faeces | place: United Kingdom | collected 2010
GTACCACCAACACCAAAAACACCGCAAGCACCAGTAGAGCCATTAGTGGTAGAAAAGGCAAGTGTGGTGCCAGAATTACCGCAAACTGGCGAGAAAGAAAATACGTTACTCTCTGTACTAGGGGCAGGAATGCTTGCAGGGCTGGCATGGTTTGGATTGAAACGAAAAGAAACAGAAAAATAATGAAGCAATGAAGACAGGTAAAGAGAAGCCAAATGCGTGCTTCTCTTTTTTTTGTTGGAAAGGACAATGATGGAAAAAATAAAAGAACGAACAGGAAGTGTCGCAATGAAAGAGTTAGCTATTCAGGAAAAAGAAGTCAATACTCGTTGGCAAGGATTTCGTGGTCGCCTATTGATGATTAAGGTTAAAAAAGGAAAAACCTTTGAATTATTAACAAATAACCAAGTAACACCTGAAAATATTCATGAGATCGATGTTATCCACTTACTAAAGAACGGAAAAACATTAACGTTGAAAGTGGATACCGAAAGAAGCAAGTTTGGATTCGAACAAAACTCTACTTTTGCAGTCCCAATGTTTTACATTGAAACACGAATTAAGCGAGAAGCTTATCATGATTATTTTTTATCAGAAAAAGAACTGCGAAACGAACAAAAAAATAGATAGTCGAGTGTAGTGAGCAGAAGAAAAGGAGTATTGACCTTTCCCTCACTACTACATTTATATGAGTTTAAACTCGTTAAAATTTGTTAATAAAGAAAAAAAAGCAATTAAATCATAAAAAAATTATTTGGAGGAAATTACAATGAAAAAAATTATTTTATCAAGCTTGTTTAGTGCAGTACTAGTATTCGGTGGCGGAAGTATAACAGCATTCGCTGACGATTTAGGACCAACAGATCCAGCAACTCCACCAATTACCGAACCAACTGATTCTAGTGAACCTACGAATCCTACTGAGCCGGTGGATCCTGCAGAACCGCCAGTAATACCAACTGATCCAACAGAACCTAGCAAGCCAACCGAGCCTACAACACCGAGTGAGCCAGAAAAGCCAACAGAACCAACAACGCCAATTGATCCTGGAACGCCGGTTGAACCGACTGAACCAAGCGAGCCAACAGAACCTAGTCAACCAACCGAGCCTACAACACCAAGCGAACCAGAAAAACCTGTTACTCCAGAACAACCGAAAGAACCAACTCAACCAGTGATTCCAGAAAAACCAGCAGAACCAGAAACACCAAAAACTCCTGAACAGCCCACTAAACCAATAGACGTAGTCGTTACACCTAGTGGAGAAATTGATAAAACGAATCAATCGGCAGGAACACAACCAAGTATTCCTATTGAAACAAGCAACTTAGCGGAGGTAACACATGTACCAAGTGAAACTACTCCAATTACAACAGAAGCTGGGGAAGAAATTGTAGCAGTAGATAAAGGTGTTCCGTTAACCAAAACACCAGAAGGATTAAAACCAATTAGCAGCTCGTATAAGGTTTTACCTAGCGGAAACGTTGAGGTAAAAGCAAGTGATGGAAAAATGAAAGTATTGCCACATACAGGAGAGAAATTCACACTCCTTTTCTCTGTATTGGGAAGCTTTTTTGTATTAATTTCAGGCTTCTTTTTCTTTAAAAAGAATAAGAAAAAAGCTTAATCAGAAAGAGTAATTTCGATAAATTTCTGTGAGGAAAGGAGGTGCTTTGCTTGTTTATTTTATTTACTACAAAGCAAAGTCATGTATTACTAAATGAATTAGGGTTTAATAGAAAAATTGACCTGGTACAAGGTATTGAACAGTTAACAAAAATCAATGCGGCTTTAAAAAAATCGACGGATCGAATTCTAATTACGTATGAGATTTATTACAACGTGACAGACGAGAAAGCTTTTGTAAGAGAAACAATGACTTTGCCAGTAGTTGAGGAGACTGTCCTCCAAAATATGGTACAGACTGTAGAAACCAATGAAGAAGTAAGACAAGAAGATTTAGAAGCGTTTCTTCACCTGTTCAAAAGAAATGTGAGTAATAAGTCGAAGAGAATAGGCCGTTCAACAGGTTCTTTAAAAAAGAAAGCAGAAAAGCAACAAAAATCAACTGTGTTTACAACAATTTCTCGCTATAGCTATTTCTCAGTGGCTTTACTTATATTTTTAGCAGTAGGTGTTTTTACAGGTGCGTCATTTGGTTCTCAAAGTAAACCAACGAGCCAAAATGATTCTAAGTTAGAGGAACGATTAACACATTTACAAGAACAAGTGCATGAGCAACCACAAGTTGATGTTGTTGCTCGGTTTTTCTTATCCAGTCTGTACTCTGGTGAAGAGAGTGACAAAGCCACGCAAAAGCAAGTTAAAAAGTATGTTTCTGAAGGAGTACTCAAAGAGATTAAGGGGTCTAAAGAACAAATAAGAACGTTATTTCTTTGGGAATCAAAAAAAGAAGGAAACCAATGGCTCCTTACGTACGTCGTTACCTTGAAAGTGGCTAAAGAAGAAACTGAAATTCGTCAAATGAAAGTAGCTATGGAAAAGAAAAACAATAATTATCAAGTAACAGAACTTCCAGAAGAAAAAGAATTTACTATTAATGAATAATAATTGAGGAGGCAATTCTATGAAATATGAACGTCCATTAAAAAGAGAGTCACAAATCAAGGAGTTTGAGTTAGGCACGCACGCGGCAGTAATTGAAAAAGTTCAAAAGAAACGGTCTCAAAAAGGGAATGATATGTTTTTACTCTCTCTTTTGGGAAAAAGTAACGAAAAAGGGGTTTATTTTCTTACCTTCGGGAATGATTATACTGAAGATAATTTACGCTATATTTTAGCCAGTATCCAAGACAACGGTGTAGAGATTCCAGACGTTGACTTTGGCTATAATCGAGAAACCTTTGAATTTCTGAAAGGTAAAGATGTCTATATTCAGGTTGAAGAACAAGAGTATAAAGGGAAAGTTAAACATGCGGTAACAAATTTTTTAACTCAGGATGAATTTGAAGAAAGCGAAGAAATGGAGTTTTCAGAAAGCAATACTGAAGAAGATTGGTAAAATAAGCCATTTCTTAGAATATAAAAACTGAAGGAGAGACAAAACTATGGATATAGTCACAAAAATTATTACACTAATTGGAGGAATTATTGGACTTGTTTCAGCAGTTAGTATTATGTTTGGCGTGAAAGAAATTCGTTCAGGTATGTCGAATGATGATCCACGTACGCTTGATAAAGGAATAGAAAAAGTAGTTGTTGGTGGGGCCGTTATTTTAGCAATTGGTGGGGTAGTCGCCTATGTCATTACACAGGTAGGAGCTATTCGTTTTTAAAAGGAGGAAAAAATGAAGCTATTAGTAGAAATGATAGTTAACGGTCAAACTGAATGGGAAGTTGTAGAAGCAGAAAATGCGCCACAGGCAATTAATCAGAGTCGAGGAGGCTTTTCATTTGATGATAATGGAGAGCTCATTGTCAATGATGATGAAATAAGTTATACAGGCGTATTTGAGATTTGCGAGACTAACTTATTGGATTTCACTGTTAAGGAAGCAGAAATCCATAGATTTTATCACAAAAAATTAGAAAAGCTAGGGATAAATCCTCTAACGTTTGAAAACTCGCAAGAAATACCTAACTGAGCGGAGGGGAAGCAATGAGAAATCCAAAAGGAACGACCGATCAGCTATTCAAAAGTTTAGCTGAATACAATCCAACAACGAATGAAGCCATGTCTAAAATAGCGAAAGTCCTAGTCCCTTTAGGAATCGCTATTTTAGGCATTCTTTTTATGATTGAATTGGCGAATACCCAAAAGAAATTTCAATCAGAAGACGGTGGTTTGACAATCGAGATATTAACTAACATTGCATTGAAGTATGTGATCGCTTACGTCTGTATTATGGGCTCTGGCTACATTATTGATGGCATTGTTTGGTTTACAATTCAAGCAGCCAAATGGATTAATTCCATTGTAACAGCAACAGGAACCAGTGAAGCAATTCCACAAATGGAAAAAGTTTCTTGGTGGGCAAAACCAATTGTATTTTTCTTTCAAATATTTGCATATATTGCATTAATATTATCTAGTATTATTGCAAATATTCTTATTTTCTTACGAGGGATACAATTATATATGATTAAAGCTCTTGCGCCGTTGTTTGTGGCATTTTTTGTTCATGATGAATTACGTTCGATTGCCATGGGCTACATGAAACAAATCATGGCCTATGCGCTTCAAGGCGTTCTGTTGGTTCTATTACTTGGGTTAATTCCGATATTAACAGCGAACGATTATCTATCCTTTGAATCTCTTGAAGGTGGCATTTTGGCAGGTGCTGGAACGATCATCATTAATGTTATGACGTACTTTAATTTAATTTTAAAATATGTGGCAGTGATTATTCTTCTGGTTGGTTCACAAGGATTTGCCAAACGATTAGTAGGAGCGATGTAAAATGGCGATTAGTTCAGAATTTTATAAAGATCTATCAAAAGTAGAGAAAAAAATCTGGGGAATTACAGTCAGAGAATTTAAAGCGTATGTTTGCTTTGTTTTTATAGGGATACTTCTTCTGTTAGAAGTATTTTTTTTGCCTGATCTTTTATTTATGGTTTGTGCGTTAGTCACCTCGTTTGCGTTAGGGTGGTATCCCGTTTTATTAATGATGAATAAGTGGAAAGAAGTAAAAAGAGCTTTTTACTTACGCTTTTATTATGAGGAACGAACCTTTCAGGCTGGGAAAATAAGGAGGTATCAAAAGGATGAATTTGTTCAAAAAGAAACAATCAAAGAAACAGACGTTATCTAGTAACGTTGAAAAAGTAGATAAAAAAGTAAAAAAACGTGTACAGCAACAAGCAAATCCTACCGTACAAGAGAGTATCTTTTATACGAGTCAGTTTGAAGAAGGGCTCATGCACATTGTAGAGGATGAGTTTTCTAAATGCTATAAACTTGGAGAAGTGGACTACGAAATTGCTGTAGAAGAAGATCAATTAAACACGGTAATGGGGTATGCAGAAGGGTTAAATACACTAGACAAAAACTCTCGATATCAGCTGCTGGTTGTTAATAAAAGAGAAGAAGAGTCGTTGATGGAAGACGTTTTATTGGCGTATCAGGGAGATCACTTAGATAACTACCGTCAAGAAATCAATGAAATTATTACGAAGCAGTATGAACAAGACGAGCGAAACTTTAAGATTGAAAAATATGCTATTTTCACTACAAAAAGTTCGTCCATGAAACAAGCCAACAAAGAGTTAGAAGGAATCATGCAGAACTTTGCCAATCGTTTTGAAGCCAACCAAATTAAATTAGAGGTAACCCCAATGACTGGCTTAGAGCGATTGTCTTTGTTCAGCTATTTTTTGCGCCACGGACAATATTTTGGCACAAACTATCAAGATATTGCCGTATCAGGGCTAACGTCTAAAGCGTTTATTGTTCCAAGTAAAATCAAGTTTCCAAACAATAAAGCTTATTTTCGGTTAGGAGAAAACTACGCAGCTGTTTTAACCATTCAACAATACCCAAAATACCTAGAAGATAAGTTAATCAAAGAATTATGCGCTACAGGAAGAGAGCTAGCGATTAGCATTCATGCCAGACCTTATGACATGATGGAAGCCAGAAAGGCAATACAGGGAACCAAGACATTAAATGATGTTGCCATTCAAAAGCAACAGAAGCAAAACTTCAGAAGTGGTGTTTCAGAGGATGCGATTTCAGGAGAAGCAAAGGAAATCCAAGAAACAACGAATGCGTTAATGGATGAAATAAAAAATAATGGCCAAAAGTTATTTAATGGCCTATTTTCAGTTTTCTTAATTGCAGAAACAGAAAAGGAACTTTTAGAAGCTGTTGAATCGGTGAAAAATGTAGGAGCAACCTGGCAAGTTGTGTTTGATACGGTAGACAATTACAAAGAAGAAGCACTCAATACAATCTTACCGATTGGAAAACCTTACTTAGACGTTGAAATGAGTTATATGCGTGATCTAACAACAACAAATATTGCTACACAAGTCCCTTTTACCAATGTGGAATTACAAAGCCCAACAGGTCAGTTTTATGGCCGGAATCAGTTGACGAAGAACATGATTACTATTGACCGAAAAAAAGATTTAATTACACCAAGTGGGCTTATTTTCGGAACGTCTGGTTCTGGTAAAGGAATGGCGACCAAATGGGAAATTCTTTCAACGCGTTTAAAATTTCCGAAGGACCGCTTTTTAATTGTTGATCCAGAAAGTGAATACTTACCGATTGGGAAAGAATTGGATGCAGAAATACTCGATATCTCAACTGGTACAAAAAACCACTTGAATATTTTAGGAATGGTAGACAAGCAGTTATTGGATGAAGAGGACCAGGAACTTGATTTAGTTAAAGAAAAATCTAATTTGTTATCCACTATGTTTGAATCGCTGCTAAAAAGCTATACGGACGTGGATGCGGGACTTGTTGACCGTGTGACGTTGTTGACGTATGAACGTTTTGAAAACAAAGAGACAGAGCCAACATTAGTCGATTGGTTTAGAATCTTAAAAGAACAAACGGATGAAGGTGCCAAAGAATTAGCGAATAAAGTGGAAACCTATTGTGTGGGTTCACAAGATATCTTTGCGCACCAAACGAATATCGACTTAACGGCACCCTTTATTGTCTTTAATACAAAAAAATTAGATGATCGCTTGAAAAAGTTTGCCATGAAAGTGATTTTAGATCAGTTGTGGAAACAAGTAGTATCCGGACAAGGAAAAGTAACGTCACGTTTGTATTTTGATGAATTACAAGTCAACTTCACAACGGAAGAAGAAGCAGAATGGTTCTTAAATTTATGGGCGCGTATTCGTAAGTATGGCGCCGTGACAACAGGTATCACGCAAAACCCTACGACGTTATTAGACAGTAAAGCGGGACAAAAAATGATTGCCAATAGTGAATTTTTGATTTTATTACGGCAAAAACCAATTGATTCACAACGATTAGTAGAAATTTTAAGTCTGACACCTGCATTGAAGAAGTATATCAATGATCGAGCCCCACAAGGAACGGGGCTAATTTCTGCAGGTGGGGTGGTTGTTCCGTTTGAAAATCCTATTCCAAAAGAAACACATCTATTTGAAATTATGAATACCGACGCTTAGGATGTGAGGACATGGTAGAAAATAAGCGTACTTGGAAAGAAAAAGTACATGTTGAAACTCAAGTAGAAGAGCGTCTTAGAAAAAATTTGACCTTAAAATCAAGAGAAGCGACGAAGTTGCAAAAAAAAGCATTAAAGACGACTAAAAAGGAGTTTAAACTTTCTAAGAAAAATTACAAGCAATCACTAAAAAAACATAAACTCACCTTGAAAACAGGGAAGGAACCATTGAGTATTAACCATTTACTGGATAAAAAGAAATTTGTAGAGCAAAAGAAACGCAAAAAAGCACAGAAAATTGCTTACAAACGAACGAAAAAAGTAGATGAAACGCGTGTCGTTAACCAAGTAAAAAGGGAAACCAAGGAAGGGTTGAAAAGAGAAGCGACGCAAAAAGTACGAACCACGTTAACGCAGGAAGATACACTGAATGAAGCAATGACCCTTTATGAAAAAACACAACAAGCTAAATTTAACATGCGTACAGCTTTGAAAACAGGAAAAACGGTTAAGAATCTTTCGGTGAAAACTGCAAAAGATACGTACGGATTGGGGAATCGCTTATTTAACTTTTCAAGAGGACGTGGGTTTCAGCGTACACCAAAAGACTTTACGTTAAAAAAACAACTTATGAAACAACTACGGAATCGCGCTATGCGCTTTAAAGCAGCAAAAGAAGCGAAGAAAGCCGAACAAGGTATTGGCTTGATTCGTTCTTTTTTTAATGGTCAGAAGACATTAGGGAAAGTCGCTGCATTGATTCTAAAAAATCCAATTTCTTGGGTTGTTTTATTGGTTCTTTTTCTTGTTTTTTTATTGAGTGGCGTTGCAAGTAGTACACAAAAACCAGCGATTGTTCAAGAAGAGGAAGATTTAACCGCTTCATGGACGTATTTTACTAAATTAGATGCGCAACATACAGACGATAACAACCTGTTTTATAGCAATATCGATGATGTTCTTTTCTACATGAATTATCGGTACGATGATTTTAAATTATTAGATATGGATTCCACTGGTACAAAGAATTTTGAAACGATTCTATCTGACTTATGGACGGCATTAAACGGAAAGAAACCTGATTATCAGTTGAAAACAATGCAAAGTTTAGAAACAGATAAGAAATCGAGTTATTTTATCGAAGAGGAACAAGCAAAGCATTATCAAGAGATAAAAAAAGAGTTAGGCTACCAAACATTGGATGATCTCCTTTCTTTTCCAGTAAAAACTGACGCTTTAATTGTCAATAAGCGCTATGGCTATGACAAATCAAAAGAGAAGCTCACCTTGTATCAAGGCATTGATGTATTGATTGAAGCTAATCAGCCGTTTCATTCACCAATGAACGGCCAAATCGTTTCGGTGCCTGATACAGAAACACTGGTTATCGAAAAAGAGAAAGTAGCTAGGTTAACGATTCGTGGTGTGAATACCCTTCGACTAACAAAAGGTATGGATGTTGAAGAAGGAACATTTCTTGGGAATACAAAGAATTCAACAGTTACATTCCAGTATGAAAAATATAAAAAAGAAACGAAAGACTGGTTTTTTGTAAATCCAGCCTTTTATTTTCCACGTGTAACCTACACGCAAACGACTCTTTTAGGAAGTGCAGATTTTTCTCCTGGAGCAAGTGTCGAAAAAAGAGCGCAAGCTGTTTATGATTATTTATCAAAAAAGGGATACACCAAAGAAGGAATTAGCGCGATTTTAGGCAATTTTTCGGTAGAAAGTGGCATTAATCCAAAACGTGCAGAAGGGGATTATTTGAATCCGCCTGTAGGTGCGCATGGGAATTCGTGGGACGAACCGAGTTGGCTTTCTATGGGAGGTCCGCAAATTTATGGGGGACGTTTTCCAAATATTCTCCATCGAGGACTAGGTTTAGGCCAGTGGACGGATACAGCTGATGGTGGTCGTAGGCATACGTTGTTATTAGACTATGCCAAAGGTAAAAATAAAAAATGGTACGATCTGCAATTGCAGCTGGACTTTATTTTTGACGGCGATGCACCAGGCTCACGAACAGCAGCAGACAATGTAGCAAGAAGTAAGGTGGCTGCAACTATTCCAGAACTTACTACTTATTTTCTAACTGTTTGGGAAGGAAATCCCGGAGACAAGTTAGGAGAACGAATTCAAGCTGCACAAAATTGGTTTACATTCTTTTCTCGATCGGGTACACCAATCGGTGGTTCTGGGAGTGAGGTCTTTGCGCAGTATAAAGAAAAAATGCAACCATTACCCACAGACAGAGAAACAAAAGCAGGACAAGGCTGGCCAGGCAATGCATATGCGCCAGGGAATTGTACTTGGTATGTGTTTAATCGTTTTGCACAGTTAGGAAAAAGCATTCACCCTACTATGGGAAACGCCAATCAATGGGTGCATAACTACAGACAAACACCAGGAGCGACACTTGAATCAACTCCTAAAAAAGGGGATGCTGTTATTTTTACAAATGGTGTAGCTGGTTCTAGTACGCAATATGGACACGTGGCTTATGTGGAGCATGTAAACTCTGATGGTAGTTTTGTCATTTCTGAAATGAATGTCAGTGGTGAGTATTCTATGAATTGGCGTGTCTTAAAAAAAGAAGCAGGCGAATACTTTATGCGCCTAAACTAAAAAGAAAGGAACCAATAAGAACAATGTATAATATGGAAAAATTAAGTAGATACAAGAAAATTGCCTTTATTGGTGGCAGCTTACTGCTTATTGTGCTTATTTTTTTGATTGGGCTTAGTGTTGGGCAAAGAAAACAAGTAAACACCAATGAAAAACAAGTAAAAGTTGAGAAAAAAGAGGAATTAACAACAAGTACGGTAAAAAAATTTTTGATTGCGTATTATACAAAAAAAGATCTTGGTGAAAATAGAAATCGCTATGAACCTTTGGTGACAAGCGCCATGTATAACGAATTAGTGAATGTAGAAAAACAGCCTGTTAATCAAGCGTATAAAGGCTATGTAGTCAATCAAGTACTTGATACGTGTAAAATCTATATTGATACTGAAAACAACGAAGTCATTGTGGACGTCACGTATAAGAATACACAACGAACCAAACGAAATAATGATGAAGGAGCGTTGAAAAATCAGAGCAATCAAGAAGCGCTGAAATTAACCTTTGTAAAACAAGGCGCTAATTTTTTAGTGGATAAAATGGCACCAGTAACACTTACCAATGAATTACAAGAGGAGCCAAATTCATATAATACACATGTAGTAACGACAGAAGAATCAGCAAAGGAGAGTGCAAACAGTGGGGAAAAGTAAAGTGAGTGAATTAGAAAAAAAGAAAGACCGAGTGGAGAAAGAGCTTAATAAAGCTAATGAACGTCTCGATACATTGAAACAGTCGATTGCTAAAAAAGAGAATGAATTGAAACAAATAGAAGCGGAAATTGTCAGTGCTCTATTAACAGAAAATAATTTATCTTTTAGTGAATTGACTGCGTTACTGAGTGAAAAAGAATCAGGTGGTGAAGCAAGTGTTTATAGGGAATAAAACAACCTATCGCTATGAACTTCTTCATTCAAAAAATATTAAAGGCGAGGTGATCGACTCTACCGCTACACTTGTTCGTTATGTGATTGGCGTAAACAACGATCTTATTAAGAAGGAAGAAGAAGGGTGGCTTTATGTCGAAAAAATAAAAGAAGGAAAACAAGAGGACCAAATCCTTTATGGCAAGCGTATAGATTTACCAATTTTAGAAGATAATCCTTATTTTCATGATCTTTTAGATCCGTTTGATACAAAAAAAGTGATTCCTTTTGTAGAGCTATTGCCTTCAGCTGTAGAAAATCAAGTAAAGCCAGAAGAAAAAAATAAAGAACCACAGGATATTGTAGAGTTAGAGAAAAACAACAAAACCACTATTACTACTGAAGAAAAGGAAACCACTGAATTAAAAGAGCAACCAGATGAAATGGCCGATAAAGAAACACAGAAGAAAATTCTGGAACAAAAGATTCAGTTTAAAAAAGACGAGTTAGCCACATTGACCGAGGAGATTGCGACTAAGCAGGAAGAAATCAATGACTTAGAACAAAAATTAAGTACATTTTCAAAGAAACCAGAGGGACTTTATTTATAAAAAAGAGCTTTTTCTCAGCTAGTAAAAAGCCTCTTCTAGCTAAGAAACAAGGATTACCACTTTTACTGTCAAAATGGTATACTATGAATGAAAATGGGGAGGATGTGAGAGAATGAATACAAAAAAATTAGCTGAATTAATCTATTCCGTGGCCCAATATGATGGGTACAACACGTCTATTCTGCAAACACAAAAAAACCTTTCTACAAACAAGGATGAGTGGCAATTTACCAATGAAACAGATCGCTATATATTTGAAGATTTAGTTAAAGCGATTCACTATGCTAGTCAACAAAAGAAACTAACGGTTGATGTATTCAAAGGAATTAATGCACAAATGGACTCTCACAAAGAAGGACAGCCTGAAAATCCTGGGAAATTGAGGGAAAAAGTCACTATACATGTTGGCGATTATGTACCACCTAGAACAGTTACAGAAAAAATGGTTCAACGAGAACTAGATGCAGTAACAGAAAATAGTGTAGAAGACGGCTGGGCGTTGTATGCTCGTTTGGCAAAACTACAAGCGTTTGATAATGGAAATAAGCGGACTGCCTTAATCTCGGCCAACTTATTTATTGGGTCTTTAACGGGAGAATCTTCTACTTATTTGACAATTCCAACTGATTTTCGAAGAACACAATTTGATGCCAATTTGATGTATTATTACATGGCGGATGACTTCGATGATCACATGCCAGACGTTCAATATTCGTTAAATGAATTTGTGCGTTTTGCCAAAGAATACACAGAAACACAGCCAAAAAATAAATTTGAAGAGCGCTTGGTAGAAGCGAAAGAAAAGCAAAAGAATCATACATCGATGACTGAATCTGAAATAGCGAAAAACAAAGGAAAGACACTTTAGAAGATAGGAGAAAGATATGATTAATAATGTGACATTAGTCGGCCGCTTAACAAAAGATCCTGACCTGCGTTACACGCAAAGTGGAACAGCAGTTGGACAATTTACGTTAGCAGTTAATCGTAATTTCACGAATCAACAAGGAGATAGAGAAGCAGATTTTATTAATTGTGTTATTTGGCGTAAAGCAGCTGAATCTTTCGCTAATTATGCGCGTAAAGGCACTTTAATTGGTTTGACAGGACGTATACAAACAAGAAATTACGACAATCAACAAGGGCAACGCGTATATGTGACAGAAATTGTTGTCGAAAACTTTCAATTGTTGGAATCAAAAGAAGTAAACGATCAACGTAGAAGTAGTAAGCCAGACCAAGCGACTTTTGACAAAAAAGCAACTGAGAAACCTGACCCTCTCGATCCTTTTTCTAAAGATGTAAGTCCGATAGATATATCAGATGACGACCTTCCTTTTTGAGATAGCTAAATTAAGAAAGAGATACTTTTTGTAAGGAGAATTTGAATGAAAATAGTAAAACAATGGTATTTTTGGCTCGCTGTAGTTTTCGCAGTGATGCTGTGTCAACAAATTACCTCCCCTCGTGAATTAACTGCCACAAGGTGGCTAATTATTATTCTTGCAGCTATTAATATTCCCTTACAGTTGTTTACGGCCTATCAAAAAAGTAAAGAAAAAAAAGACTAGCAAATTTTGCTAGTCTTTTTTTGTAAAGGAGGAGATTTTTGGTGGAACAAAGAGAAATTGTACACCGTTATTATGTTTTAGGTACTAGTACTTTAGATAAAGTGTTAAAGGTGCTGCTTAATTTATCCAGTGATGGTGTATTGGCGCTGAAAGACAAGTTTCTTCCTTTAAAAGGGGAAAATAATTTGTATAAGCTAATGAATCGTGAGGATCCACTGACTTCGGCGCAACTTCATGAAAAAGTGAATTTAAATAAGTTAAAAGAACAGTTGGAAGCCCAAGGGCTTCCTTTTGCGTTTAAAGAAACCAAAGAAGGGACTAACTTCTATTTTCGAGTAAAAGATACGGAACTTGCAAAGAAAGCCTTAGAACGCGTGTTAACGGATATTAAGAAGAACCCACAAATGATTTTGCGTAAGCCAAATACCATGACTTTTGATGAACGGTTAGCCTACACTGCAGCCAATAAAAAATACGTGGGTAAAATTGATCAAACAAAAACAATCACAAAAGGAAGGAAACTGTAATGCAGACGTACAAAAAAGAACTGAAACCGTATCTCTACCTTGGTATTTTTCTATTTGTGATTGGCTTTGGAATAGGAAATTTCTTTTGGCTGTTACCAGGGACAGACTATTTTTCAAAAACGAATTATCTCTTTACAAAAGACATTCTGACGTATATCGAACAAACTTTTTATCGGTTTTTTATAACACCAAGTCTATTAGGATTTAGTGTAGGAATGCTTGGTTTTCTTTTAGGGCTATTAATGTATGTGCGAGATAATGATCGTGGAATCTACCGTCATGGAGAAGAATACGGTTCGGCTCGTTTTGCTACACCTGCTGAAATGAAAAAATATGAAGATCCAATTCCTGAAAACAATATTATTGTTAGTAAGCATGTAAAAATTTCTCTTTTTAATAAACGTTTACCAATCAAGCTACAAAAAAATAAGAATATCGCCATTCTAGGTGACTCTGGAGCGGCTAAAACGTTAGCTTTTATCAAAACCAATCTTATGCAACGACATGCCAGCTTTATCACAACAGACCCAGACGGTGGGATATTGCCAGAGATTGGACTTTTATTGAAAAAAGGAAAGTACAAGATTAAGGTCTTAGACTTAAACACGTTGTCAAATAGTGATACGTTCAATGTTTTTGAGTATATGCACTCCGAATTAGACGTGGACCGAGTTTTAGAAGCTGTCACCGAAGCAACAAAAGAAGTGGAAAAAACGACCGGGGACGATTTTTGGATAAAAGCCGAAGGCTTATTGGTTCGCTCTCTTATTGCGTATTTATGGTTTGACGGTCGTAGAAATGATTATACGCCACATTTAGGAATGATTGCGGACATGTTACGCCACCTAAAACGAAAAGATAAAAATGTACCTAGCCCAGTGGAAGAATGGTTTGAGGAGTTAAACGAGGCCATTCCTGACAACTACGCTTACCGACAATGGACCTTGTTTAACAATTTGTATGAGAGTGAAACGAGAGCCAGCGTTCTAGGGATAGCTGCTGCACGTTACTCTGTTTTTGACCATGAAGAAGTGGTCAATATGATTCGTACAGACACGATGGATATTGACTCCTGGAATGAAGAAAAAACAGCGGTGTTTATTGCGATACCTGAAACTAATACGTCGTTTAATTTTATTGCAGCGTTGATGTTTGCGACAGTCGGAGAAGTGTTGCGAAATAAATCAGACCAAGTACGTTTAGGAAAACGAGTACTAGAAGAAGGAAAAGAACTCCTACATGTCCGCTTCTTAATTGACGAATTTGCCAATATTGGCCGAATTCCTCACTTTGAGAAAATGTTGACCACGTTTCGTAAGCGAGAAATGTCGTTTACCATTGTTTTACAATCCTTAAATCAACTCCAAACCTTGTATCCAAAAGGGTGGCAAAACATTTTAAATGGCTGTGCGTGTTTACTATACCTTGGTGGAGACGAAGAAGAAACCACCAAGTATCTGTCTGCGCGTGCAGGGAAACAAACGTTATCTATTCGGAAACATAGCATGAACAAAGGAAATCAAGGTGGAGGATCTGAAAATCGCGATAAATACGGGCGCGATTTGATTGACAGGAGTGAAGTTGCGCTTATCGGAGGAGACGAATGCCTGGTTTTTATATCAAAAGAGCATGTTTTTAAAGATAAAAAATTCTATGCTTTTCAGCATGACCGGGCAGATGAACTAGCAACAGGACCGACTGATGATAAGTGGTATACCTGGCACCGTTATATGACTCCAGAAGAAGAAATTTTAGACAAAATAGCGGCTGAAGATATTATTGATCATGGGACTGTCGCTGATGAACGCACAGAAGTGAATTAGAAGAAGGAGAACATTTATGGAGTACCATCAAAAGTTAAAGAGGGCTACTACGATTGAAGAAGTGCAAGAAATTTATAATGAAGAATTTAAAAACATGGTGGCAGAGATTGAAGAACAATTCATTGCGGAAGGAAGAGGGCAACAGCTAGTTTATGCTGATGGTTGCATTGACCCAAGTTTAACTATAGCTGATATACACTTATTGATTTATGCAGAAAATCAAGCAGAACAGCTAAGTAAAAACAAATCAGAAGGATTAATGATTGAATCAAACCATGATTCGTTTATAGAAGAAAGACTAGAAGAATTAAAAAAAGGAATGATTGTAAATGATGAGAAAACAAGAAATTGAAGTCGTTTCGTTGAATATTATAAAGTATTATTTTCTAGCTATCAGGGAATTGGATTTCCCAGGGTATGACAAACCATTTAAACAAATAGATGTAGAGTTATTTATCAAACTAGCAGATTATATGGAAAATTTACCAAACCTTACCGACCTGTTAATCATTGACTACTTAGAAATGTTGAAAGATTACTTGTTGTCTGTTGAAAACGAAAAGTATTCTCGAACCGTTCAGCGTATGGTTAGGCTTATGAAAGAAGAACTTGAAAAAGTAAGTTAAGAAGCAAATCAAAAAAATAAAAAAGAAAAATTGATTATTTACAGGAGGTGAAGAAGATGCCTACAACACATACTCAACGACAAAAAATATTAGAGGAAATTGAACAAAAAAGTATTGTGGATGTCGCAGAAAGTTTAGGAATAACACTTGTACGACAGGGACAAAGTTATACCTGGTCAGAGCACGATAGTTTTGTTTTAACTCCTAAAAAGAATGCTTTTTATTGGAACTCTCGCCAAGTTGGTGGTGGGAGTATTAAGCTTGTTCAAGTGATAAAAGAGTGTACGTACGCTGAAGCATTGCAGTATTTACAGACCGTAGAAGCAGGGGCTGTTGAAACGTTGAAAGAACCTACTCCGACGAACTTTCATTATTATATGAAAGAACATACACAACAAAATGCCACCATTGATTACTTGCTTCAGGAACGTAAGTTATCAAAAGAAACGATTGATTTCTTTTTTGAACAAAACCTCATGGCACAATCCACGTATACAGATAAAGAGACCGGACAAAGTGAACCAGTAATAGTCTTCAAGCACGTTGGTCTTGAAGAAAAAATTAAAGGCGTTGCCTTACAAGGTATTTGGGAAAATAAGAAGCTACATGGTGAACGAGGACGGTTAAAGCGTGTCTGGGGAAATGGCTATTATGGGTTGACTGTTCGTGTAGGGTATCCACCAAAAATTGCAGAAGCTACGTCAGAAAAGCCAATCAAAATCATTGTTTTTGAAGCGCCTATAGATCTCATGAGTTATTACGAATTAAAAAAAGAGACGATTGGAGATGCGGTATTATTTTGTGCGAATGGACTTAAAAAGGGCGCAGTATCTACGCTTATTGCCAATGAAATTGGCTCTTATGTCAAAGAGGAAGAAAAGCCAACCGTTCTTGAACAATTAGAAAAGTCGAAACTAACAACGGAAAAAGTCCAACTTGTTTTGGCTGTAGATAATGACGAAGCAGGGAAGAAATTTATTCAACAATTTTCAAATAGCTGGTGTCCAATTACTCTTGACCAACCTAAACTAATTGAAGGAAAAAGTAAAACGGATTGGAACGATATTTTAAAGCAAACAAAGAATGAAATAAAGAAAAAAGAAGCAAAAATAAAGCGTCAAGAAGCAAAAAAACGATCCAGAGAAAGGAATAAAGAAATGTCTGAAAAAACACAAATGAAGCAAAAAAGCCAACCAGAACTAACATTGGAAGAGATAATTAAAAAGAAAGATTATCAAAAATTATCGCAACATTTGAACGACGGAATCAAAGAGTATTTAACAAGTGATACGTTTAAAAACTATTTAGATTTTGCTTCAAAATTTCATAAATATTCGTCAAAAAATATTCGTTTATTGTTGGCACAAAATCCAAATATACGTCGTGTAGCTGGTTACAATGCGTGGAAAAAGTTAGATCGTCAAGTAAAAAAAGGCAGCAAAGCACTGTATGTGTATGCCCCTTATTTTAAAGATAAAGTCGATAAGAATGGAAAAAAAGTTACGGATGAAAATGGAGAAATTGTCAAAGAAACGCGCTATTTTTTAACGCCTGTCTTTGATGTAGAACAAACGACAGGCGCAGAGTTGCCACAGCTTGTTTATAATCTGGAAGAGAATCTTAGCGACGGTAAAACATTCACCAGAACTTACAATGCGTTAGTTGAGATTTGCCCAGTTCCAGTAACTGTCACGTCTATTGCAAGTGGTGCGAATGGGTATTATGATCCAACGAAAAAAGAAATTGTCCTCCAACAACATTTAGGAGAAGTGATGACTTTAAAAGTCTTACTTCATGAAATGACGCATGCCATGCTTCACCCAGATTCGCAAGCGATATTTGGAGATGACGTTTATTCTCGACAAGAATTTGAAGCGGAATCAGTTGCCTATATTGTCTCCCGTCACTTAGGGCTGGATACGTCCTCGTATTCTTTTGGTTATCTTTCTTCTTGGACGAGGCAAGGAGAAAAGTTAGAAGAATTTACGCAATCGTTAGAAACAATCACGAAAGAGGCGCGCACTTTAATTGAAAAAGCTGACCATGCTTTATCAATAGAAAAAGGCATTCAACTTCCCCAAAATAAATTTGAAGAACGTTTATTGAACGCGAAGAAAAAAGAAACTGAAGTGGGAAAGTCCCAAGCTAACGAGCAAAAAAGGCAACAAAATGAACCAAAAATTTCTGCTCAAATAGCAAATTCTACTCGATTTTAAAAACAAATAATAAGAGAAAAGGAGAAAACAAAATGGACCAATTAACGGACGAAAGTAAATTTATTCTGACACAATTTTTCTTGGCAGACCCGCTTAGTGACCAACCAAGAGTCCACCAGAAAAAGAAAGAAAAATCAAAAGGAACGGTGCTAAAAGAACTGGATACGTTGATTCATGATTTTAAAGAAAAAGAATTAGAAATTGATTTATTTCCTTACGAAGAAGCAGCCACTTATTTACGAAAGTTGAAAGGAAATGACGCGTATTTGGTCTTTCTGGATGAGTTATTAGCTCCTTATCAATAAGAAAGAAAAAATAAAGGTCAAAAATGGTAAGTCGAAACGTCAATAAATGTCAAAGTGCAGCGATGGGGATTGGGGGAACCCCAAAAATTTGAACGACTCCTACCAGTATTTTTGGTAGGGGTCATTCAAAATACCGTTAATGGGTACCCATTAACTATGCTCGCAAAAGGTGAAAACCCGCTTTATGAGGGTTGAGGAAAAAGTTTGTTTTTCTTCAAGATGGGTGCAGGGAAGAAGCTGGGTCTTCCCTGCTCTTTTGATTTTTACTATATATAGACTAGTATGGTCGGAAGGAACAAGTAATGTCGGTTTTCTGTTAATTTTGAAAAAAAGCATTTTATTTTTAATTATCAAGAGGTGATAACAATGGGAAAAGAGAAACGGGAACGTCCAATTCAAAAAAAAGTTCGCTTCAATCAAAAAGAATTTGAGTACATTAGAAAGAGAATAGAACAAAGTCCGTTTAACGATTTCCAAAATTATGCTCGCATTCTGCTAATTACTGGAGAAATAACCGTGGTTGATTATTCAGAGCTAGAAACACTAAATCGTGAAGTCAATCGCATTGGAACGAATATCAATCAGATGGCGAAATTAGCACATAAGTTTGAAGAAATTTCAAAAGAAGACATTCAAGAATTACAATCAATTTTGTTTGAACTAAAACAAACAGTATCTAAAAAGTTAGAGACTGAAATAAAAATGGAAAGGATTGTTTAAATGGTTTACACCAAACATTTTGTGATCCATACCATGAAACATTTAAGCCAGGCGAAAGATTATGTAGAACAAGCAACAAAAACACAACTATCAAAAAATGAAGCAACGGATTCTCATTTAGACAATCTATTTCCGTATGTTTTTAATGACGATAAAACAATGAGTAAACAACTTGTTTCTGGTCATGGAATTACTATTTTAGAAGATGCAGCGAACGAATTCTTGTTAACTAAGGAAAAGTTTGCGAGAAGAAAAGGCACGCATATTGTTTTTAATCCTGTGACTGAAAAACTAGAATTTGATAAAAAAAGTATTGAACGAGGAAACGGACGAGGGAAAGCTGTTCTTGCACACCATTTGATTCAATCTTTTTCACCTGAAGACGATCTTACCCCGGAGCAAGTACATGAAATTGGGCGAAAAACAATTTTAGAATTTACCGGCGGCCAGCATGAATTTATTGTTGCCACTCATGTAGATAAAGCACATATTCATAACCATATCATTGTAAATTCTACGAATTTAACGACAGGAAAAGCGTTGAATTGGAAAATTATAAAGCAACAAAATGGGAAGAATAAAGACAAAACAAAAGAGCTATTCGAAAAAGTATCAGATAAAATTTCTTCAGAATACGGTGCAAAAATTATAGAAAAGTCACCAAAAAATTCTCACAAAAAATATACTCTGTGGGAAACAGAATCGTTATACAAGAAAAAAATAAAATCTCGTTTAGATTTTTTATTAGATCACAGTAGCTCTATTGATGACTTTTTAGAAAAAGCAGAAGCTTTGAATGTATCGGTAGACTTTTCTAAAAAGTGGACGACCTATCGATTGCTTGACGAACCTCAAATAAAAAATACTCGTAGTCGAAGTTTGTTAAAAAGTGATCCCACTAAATACAATTATGAAAAGATTATTGAACGACTGAAAGAAAATAAAAACGTTTTAACTCTGGAAGAAGTCGTAGCTAGATATGAAGAAAAAAGTGAACAGACTAAAAACGAATTTGACTATCAATTAACCATTGATGAGTGGCAGATTTCTCATAAAACAACAAGAGGGTATTATGTAAATGTTGATTTTGGCTTTGGAGAGAGAGGAAAAGTCTTTATTGGGGCGTACAAAGTAGATCCACTTGAAAATGGTCAGTATAATATTTATGTAAAACGTAAAGATTTTTTTTATCTGATGAATGAAAAAAATGCAGACCGGAATCGGTATATGACTGGTGAAACTTTGATTAAACAATTACGCTTGTATAATGGCCAAACACCACTGAAAAAGGAACCTGTGATGCGAACCATCGATGAATTAGTCAACGCTATTAATTTTTTAGCAGCTAATGAAATTGAGGACACAAGACAACTAAAATTATTAGAAGAAAAATTAGAATCTGCTTTTCTTGAAGCAGAAAAAACTTTAGAAACACTTGACGAGAAAGTGTTAAAGCTACACCAATTGAGTAACCTCTTATTAGAAAATGAACTTCAGGGAGATCCAGAATTGATTCAGAAAAAATTGAAAACATTATTACCGGATGCAACGCTAGCGGAATTTTCTTATGAAGATGTACAAGGAGAAATTGAAGCAATTAAAACTAGTCAATCTATTTTAGAGAATAAATTGGAACGGACCAGAAATGAAATCAACCAGCTCCGTGAAATTCAAGCGGTACAGAAAAAAGAACCAGAAAAACAAACAGATATTAAACCAAAATTATAATCAAACTTTTGGTGAATGAGAGGAGAATTTTATGTTAGTTTTTAGACGTGTTGTGTCTGTAGTATTATTTTTACCTTGTTTTATTCTGCATTTACTTTTCCGATATATTGGAATTTTAACAGTGCTTACAAGTGGCTTTACCACCACTTTCTTATTGATTATTGCTCGAATTTTGGCGTTTCTTTTTTTGATTACACCAATTATGATCCTCTCTACCGAAGAACTTAGAATCGAATGGGCAAGTTGGGTTGGTTGGCTTTTATTTGGCTTGCTTGTTCTGTTTTTCCATTATTTAGCTGCGTGGAATGAAGAGTTAGGTGGCTGGTTTTTAGATTTTTCTGACTGGTTAAGTAGGGTGCCTAGTAAACTATGGGCTGAATAAATGATCCTATGCTAAAACGCCTTGACTAAAAAAGGTCAAGGCGTTTTATGGTATAATATACGAGATAGTAAAGGTTTATGACGGTGGCTAATCTCTGAAAAAGGGGTGATGCCTATGTTGATTTTTGGCTATACTCCTAGAAAGGACTAGCTTTGACTATTTTTGAAGCGTTAATGTTTGCGATTACTTTTGCGACATTAATTCTAAAAATTAGTGATAAAAACAACAAAAAATAACCGTCAACTTTAGCCTGATACACTCCCTATGAAGTAGACACTAGAAATAAAAAATCTAGTGAATTTCTAAAGGAGTGTTTTTATTATGACTGTAAACAAAATGAGTATTGAAGATAGGTTACAGCTAATTCATGAAGTTCTAAAACAAAAAAAATCAATCAATCGAGTAGCAAAAGAGAACGGGATTCGATTAGGGACATTATCAGACTGGGTTTATAAATATAAAACATATGGAGAAGACGCTATTCACCCTTATCGCAAAAAATATACTTATCGGGAAATTGATAAAATAGCTGCTGTTGAAGAAGTCCTTTTTGAAGGAGCAAGTAAACGAAGCGTGATAAGAAAATATCATATTTCTTCAAAAGCAGTTCTCTTAGCATGGATTTCAAACTATAATAAGCAGAAAGAACTTAAAAACACAGGAAAAGGACTTTCTCAAATGAAAAAAAGAAAACCATCTAAAAAAGTAACAATTAAAGAACGAATTGAAATTGTGCAATATACACTAGCACATGGGACGAATTATCAAGCCGCTATTGATAAATATGACGTATCCTATCAGCAGGTGTATGTATGGGTTAAAAAATATAAAGAATTGGGAATAGCGGGGCTTCAAAATAAATTAGGACGAAATCAATCCATTGAAGAACTTTCTGAAATCGAAAAATTACGTCTAGAAAATGCACAGTTGCGTAATCGAAATGAATATCTTGAAATGGAACAAGCGTTTGCAAAAAAGTTACAGGCGCTCAAATTAAGAGACAAAATTTTTCGTTAAATAGAAAAGAGCTTTACTTTATCGCTATATTTGAGCTAAATGATTCTAAAAATTACAGTATAGAAAAACTCTGTCAGATTGCAAAAGTTAGTCGTAGTGGATACTATAAATGGAAAAAGAGAGAGAAACCAGTAGTTGAAATTGAAACCGAAAAACTAGCGGTGCATATTAAACGTATATTTGAAGAGTCAGATCGAACTTTTGGGGTGATTCGTATTCAATGTGCTTTAAAGAGAGAACTAAACCTACAAGTAAACGTAAAAAAAGTTCGCCGTTTAATGCGAATTTTAGATTTGTATCCGGAAATAAGAAAGAAACGCCCAAACTGGAAAAAAGTTACAACTCTTCATACTTGTGATAATGTCATTAATCGAAATTTTAATGCAGAGAAACCAAATCAAAAATGGTTCACAGATATCAGTTATCTTTTTTACGGTAATCACCAAAAAGCCTATATCAGCGCCATTATTGATCGTTTTGATATGAGTATAGTTTCCTACATTGTTGGGAAATGTAATGATAATCAGCTTGTGATAGATACAGTAATAAAGGCCATGTCAGATAATATTGAAGCTAGACCTATTATTCATAGTGACAGAGGATTTCAATATACTTCAAATGCTTATCATCAGTTGAAAGAAGCCTATGGCTTCACAGTGAGTATGTCACGTGCTGGAAAATGTTTGGACAATCAACCAATTGAATCTTTTTGGGGCACACTTAAATCTGAATACTATTATCGAAAAGAATTTGATACTTTTGAAGAACTAAAAGTTGGTATTGATAATTACATTGGTTTTTATCATCATAGACGATATGTTCCCAAATTTGAAGGATTAACGCCGATAGAATATCGTGACAAAGCATCTTAAAAATGGAAATAAAGTATAATCATATTGGTAGTTTATCGTTAAAAAATTTTGTATAATACATGGTAAAGCTAAATATCCTATCAAAAAATTTGTGATTGAGAAGGAGGGATTCGTCATGTTGGTATTCCAAATGCGTGATGTAGATAAATTATCTATTGTTTTGAAAGATACTAAAAACAGTGATTACGCAGATAAATAAATACGTTGATTAACTAATGCCAATGGATAATCTTATTCGCTTTTGAACAAACAAAATAAAATTACAAATCATTCATTTAGCTTCTGAATTTGTTTATCGATGTAATCACTTCAGGAGTGATTACATGAACAAAAAAATTAAATATTCACAAAATTTCTTAACAAGTGATAAAGTACTCAATCAAATAATGAATCAATTAAACTTAAAGGAAACAGATACTATTTATGAAATTGGCACAGGGAAAGGACATTTAACTTCTCAGTTGGTAAAAGCCAGTAAACAGGTGCTTTCTATTGAATTAGATAGTCATTTAATACAATTAGCCTCATCAAAATTCAAGGAAAACAATAGCGTAACTTTAATCCAGGAAGATATTCTTCAGTTTCAGTTTCCTAAAAAAACAACTTATAAAATTATTGGGAATATCCCTTACCATTTAAGTACCCCGATTATCAAAAAAGTAGTTTTTGAAAGCAATGCGTCTGAAATCTATCTGGTTGTTGAAGAAGGTTTTTATAAAAGAACCTTAGATATTCATCGTACATTAGGATTGCTCTTGCACACCCAAGTCTCTATTCAGAAATTACTTAAGTTACCTGCAGAATACTTTCACCCTAAACCGAAAGTTGACAGTGTTTTAATGAAACTAACACGACATTCGCCAGATATTGCCGAAAAAAATTGGAAGGAATATGAGTATTTTGTTTCAAAATGGGTAAATAAAGAGTATCGTCAATTATTCACAAAAAACCAGTTACACCAAGCATTGAAACATTCAAAGGCAAAAGACTTAAGAATGATTAGCTATGAACAAGTACTGTCTATCTTTAACAGCTATCTACTATTTAACGGAAGAAGGTAACCTCATAAATTAACGTAGTAGGAAGCAACCGGACTTGTGACAGATATTTTATATAGGGAGTCCAAGATTGTTGTGTAAGTTCTATATTTCAAGTTGCCAACGAGCTTCTATTCCATTTTATAATAAAAAAATAACTTGAATTTAATCACATTACAGGAGTTTTTTACTATGATTTTCATTACCATATATAATTAATTATTATTAAGCAAAAAAAACTATCCCAAATTAGGATAGTTTTTTATTTTATTTAGGTTGTCTACTTGACAGGGAGTGGTTCAGCCAGTCCGACGATTATTTTTTAATATCTAATTCTGGTCACCGTCTTAAACGGTGCTATCATGAGGGCGTATGACTAGTACGTCCTCTTTACATGTTTATTATAACACATTCTCTACAAGAAGAAAGGCTTCCGCCTTTCTTTTTTTTTTCGCGCGCCTTAACGGCGGTGGTGGTGGGAGTTTGGCGCGCGGAAAAAAACGCTCTTTTCTTGATTTCTAATCAAGAAGATACTCGCTGAAAGCGAGTATCAGTCTTGTCTTATTTTATGATGATAAGGCGTGCTGTAAATTCTCTTGCCATTGTCTGACTGCTTGTTTTATCTTTTCTGGTACTTCTTGACGATTACGCTTTCCTTGTATTTGTGTAACCTGTTGATTTCGGTACTCTAATGTGAAGTAAGGCATACTTGGCTCTTCTTTTCTTCGGATAAAAATAATCGTTGTTGTGCCATTTGTGTGTTGTTCAAGATAATGTTGGCTACCAACACAATGGTGCAATACCTGCCCTTCCTCCACAATTTCTTGCAACGAATGTGGGGCGAGAAAAAGTAAGTCGTCAATTTCGGTTTCTAATGCTTTCAGTTGTATTTTTCGTTCTTGGTATTGCTGTTCTTCAAGCTCTCTTTCAAGTAAATTCAACGTATTTGTGGCATTGTCATGGGCTAGTTGCAAGTTTTTAGGGAAAAGCACATCATCAGTAAATGGTGTATTCAGTTCCTCTAGCATGTGTAAATAGTCCATATAGTAGCTAAAACGCTCGCCTTTTCGCATAAACCAGTGTTGAAACTTGGTTAAGTTCACTTCTTTAGGTAATTGCTTAATTTGTGAATAATGTAAATAATTTTCAATACCTTCTATTCTCGCAACTTTCCGCTCCTTCAAAGTTTTTTCTAGCATAAGCATATGAAACGTTGGGTTGGTGGTTTTTAGTCGCTGTTTATTGGCTTTTAGCCAGTTCTTCGTGATAATTCGCATATCTACTTTTTTATGCCATGTGCCAAAAACATTTCGTTCGTCATTAAAAAGTATTTCGTTTGCTAGAGTTGTTGCGCCTATCTTTTGTAAAAATTCAATTTCATTGCGGTATTTATAAATATGCGCCAGTTCTTGGCGACTAATTACAGGTAACTTGAGGTATTTCAATTCCGAATTGGTCATTAGATTTTCTTGCCAGTTATTTGGATAAAAAACAGTGTTCGTGTAAGCACTACTCATGTAACCATAATTTGCTAACAAGCCCTCATGCCAATGTCCGTTCTCATAATGGGCTTTAACATGGGTATCGTTTGAAAACCGTTCAAGGTTTGACGGCTCATAGACAAGGTTTTCTATTCCATCTGTAATCGTCTGCCAATAACTATGGGTTTGAATTTCAATTCGTTTTGCACGAACGAGAATGATTCCAAAGGAGTAAAATTTCGTTGGAAACGATAATCGTGAGTATTTTGTTAATCGTTTTTTTATGATAGGGCAATTCTTGCGAGAACTCGCAAGAATTGTCTCCTTTTTGTTTTGCCATTCATACGTGGGTATTTGTGCAGTACACCAGTTAAAAAAGGCTTTGGGTGGGGTTAATGGTTTTGGTGTTTTTTTATTCATACGCACTCGAACAAATCAATTTGTTCGTCCACCTCTTTTCTTTCTGATTTTGTTTCTGATTTTTTGGTTGGTTTCTTTTTTGTTGTGGTCGTTACTTTACCAACTGCTTTGGTTTCTGGTAATTTCTCTAATAAGAAATACTCTTTTATCCAACTGAAAACCACTTCGTCCGCCACCATGGCGCTTGATTGGTTTTTGGCTTGTTCTTGGGCTTTTCCTATGCAGTAAGTCATAGCACCTTTTAACGTTCTATCTTTTTTGAGAATACCTAGAAAAAGCGCTTCGTCTGTTTGTTGGCATAACCAATTATGAACAACTTCTAGTGTGCTGTCGTGGTCGGTTTCTAGTTCTTTTAGCATTTTCTCAAAGGCTTTTTCTTGTATGCTTTCTTGGGCAGTAAAGAAAAATCGTTCGTAAGAAAGTTTGTCACTAATCACTAGCCACTTATATTTATTTCCTTGGTCTATTGTTTCGTCAATCGTTAGAAACAGTGATGAATAGTGTCCGTTGGGGTCTTTTATCGCAACAATCGCTTGTTCTGGTAATTTTTCAAGGTAAGTCAATAACGTTTCGACTGGATAAAGAGCGACCTCATAATTAGGATAAAAACATAAAAACTGAACGTTTTTTCCGTCTTTTTCAATGTGTTCTTTTCTGAAAGCGACACTGATATAGCCTTGTATGTCGTCAAAAATTGTCGTTGCTAGTGTTGGTTTGTATTGTTTGAGTGCGTGTGTTAATTCATTTACAGTTTGTATATTTTGAAAGTCCATAACGTTCCCTCGTTTCTTTTAAGCTTCCCCTCTTACATATGTAAGAGGGGAGCAAATTTTCGCTTGTCAAAGGTCAGTCGGTACGTTATACTTGAACTACGGTTAGTAATTCAAGTAAAGTCCTATTAGAAATCTTTTGTCGTTAGCAAAAGGTTTCTTTTTTTGTCTTTTTTTCGTGGAAATACTTTGATAATGGTTCAAAATCTTTCATATCTCCATTGCAATTCATGGTACTTACTAGCCACTCTCCAGACTGACGTTGTGCATATAAATAGCCGTTATTGTCAGAGCCACGATAAGGAGTAAATTTTACTTCTCCGTCTACTAATTCCGTCCAACCGTCAATTTGGTCTAAGTCAGTGAGTGTGAGGTATCGTTGTTGTCTAATTTCTTCTAATGATTGTGCAAGATACATTTCTGTTTCTGGTCGAACATATAGACAAAACTCGTGCCAACCACAACAAGTTAGTTCCCGACAGCCGACATTGTCGTATTCGTAAAGTACGTTTTCTTTCACGCCTAAACAGGACAGGCCTTTTTTCTGATTGATAACTTTTTGAATTTTTTCAGGGTCTTGGTAATGTTCATATAAAACAGCGCCTACGCCCTCTATATAACCGTCCCAGTGACAATATATGCCTTGATACGTTCCGTCTGCTTGTTCTTTAAAAATTGCTGTTCGTGTTCCCATAAAAGCTCTCCTCTTTCGTTGTTTTAAATGATAAACTCTGTTGCTTCGTGATTATCTTCTGTCAAGATAATTTCTTGGTCGTAATACATGTTAGAAACCAATTCATGTGCGTGTTCTTCGCTTTCAGCAAATACAGAAACAGCTACCTCTAAGGTTTCAACAATTGTCACACAGTATTTTTTCTTTTTTACTGACATATTTATACGTCCTTCCATTCAATGTGATTTAAAAAGAATGCTAATTGATGCAAACGATTATTGGCATTTTTCAGACAACCATAGTTTAGTAACAATGTAGGCGTATCATTTTCAAGAATGGCTTTATTTAACTTCTGATATTCTTTACGTGCCTGCTCTAGCTGATTTTTTAGCTGTGGGTCGTTCATTTTTACTACTTCCTTTCTGGTTTTGATTTTTGCTTTTGAGCAACCATTTTTGTCTGGCGTGAGGGAGGGAAGCTGTTCGCTTCTTTGGCTCATGCTAGGACGTGGGACACTATCCTCCTTTCGTTTTTAGATTTGATTGTTCATTTTCGCCAGTATGTTTCGGTCGGTTGCTGTGCCGAGAAAGAATCATAGACACCAAGAAAAGACAAGGGCGAACGGAGTGAGTTCATATACCCTTGTCTTTTCGACTGGCTATGATACTGTAACAAACAGCGACTGACCGGGACATACGATAATGAGCGGTCATAAAACGATTGAGAGGACACACGTCCGAAAAAGCATGAGCCAAAGAGGCGAAATTTTAATGTACTTAAAAGAACTAGACGCAAAGCGGCTAGTTCTTTCTTTTGTTTTGCCTTGCTTTAGCAAGGCATTTCTTTCGAGCGGCGGTGGCGGTTGGAGCGAGATAGAAATAGACACTAATCAGATTAAAAATTCTATAAAAATTGGAAGGAGATTTTTCAATGAAACAACGGAAACAAAAACAAGTGAAACATTTGATACAGTGCCTGATTCCATTAGTGTTGTTAGGTTTCGGCATAGAAAATAGACACACCCTTACTGATTTACTGGTCCAAAATCAAGAAACACTATCCACTGATACAACCGAAAAACAATCTCAATATAATAACCATGTAAGTGAAACAAATAAGATTGTTCCTGGCTATGATCAGCACCAATATAATCAATTAGCTAACCTAGACTTCCAAAGTGGCGGAAACGCCATTTTGGAAGTGAATAATGGCCAATCAACGCTAAATATTGACAACTGGAAAGAGAACAAAGTGATTTATGGGGAATTAGATCCCTTGAATCGTACCACGTTTGTCACGGCTTACCTTGATAAACGAAATTTAGGACGTTCTGAAGGGAGAGAACGCCAAGTCTGGAAACCAACAGGCTGGCACCAAAAAAAGGTCGATGGGGAACCGATTGTGAATCGCGGACATTTACTTGCCTATACGTCCAGCTTTAACTTTGATATTGACGGAAACTTTAAGATAGGTGAAAATGGAAGCCAAGACAATCCCAAAAACCTGGCAACACAAACTGCTTTTTCCAATCAAAAAGTGCAGACGTACTATGAAAAACTTGTCAGAGATGCACAAAAGATCAAGGGAAACAAAGTCATTTACCAGATCGTGACAGTTTTTCGTGGAAAGGAATTAATGCCTCGAGGTTATTGGTTACAAGCGATTGACAGTGCAGGTACACTTAATCTTAACGTGTACGAGTATAATGTGCAGCCAAACGTCGTGTTCAATTATAAAGAAGGTACAAGCCAAATCGATAGAACAATGAAAGTGAGGGAATAGCAATGACCAAAGAAGAAAAAATAATATTGATTGTACGTAATAGTGACTTTACGTATGAAGAATTAGAAAAGCTTCCAATGTCTAGTATCGATAGTATTTATAAAGCGCATGTTCTTGAAAAAAATGGAGGATAGGAGTGACATAGTGATAAATAAAGTGGAAAAGAAAGATATTTTAATTCTCAGTAGTTTTGTTTTTGTGGTAATGTTAATTTACAATTTTGGTATTAAACAAATGGAATTTGGGGACGATGCGTTTTTCTTAAAGCAGTTTACACATGATTTTCAAAGTAACTATTATGAATTTTTGAAGTTTAGGTACAATGAATGGACGTCTCGATTAGTGATTGAAATAGCTCTAACGCAAGCGGTACAACACGTATTTTTGTGGAGAGTTTTAAATGCTATAGCAATGTCTATAGTGGCAATTGTCCCTGCACTACTGTTTAATTCAGATAATAGTCGAAGAGGATTAATTATAGGTACTGGCATGTCATTATTAATTCCTGCTTCGATGATAAATAATGCAGGATGGATAGCAACAACAACAAATTATGTTTGGGTCATGGCAGCAGCGTTGTTAAGTATTTGGCCTATTATGAACTATATAAGAGGAAAAAGTGTAAATTGGATATCCTTTATTTTATCGTTGGTATTCTTGATTTATGCTACAAACCAAGAACAAATGGTAGTCATTATGTTAGTTTCTTTATTAGTTTTGGAAGGTATTCTGTATCTGTCTAAAAAGAATATCCTGATAACTTTACCTCATATCGCTGTTGTAATCGCTAGCTTTGTGTTTATTTTAACCTGTAAGGGGAATGCGGCAAGAAACGTTCAAGAAACGAAACAATGGTTACCTAATTTTTCTAGCTACAGTATTTTTGATAAGTTACAAATAGGGTATTCGTCCACTTTGAAAGTTCTATTTTTTGAGTGGTCTCCATTGATGTTAGCCTTTGTATTGCTAATCCTTACTGCTGGACTAGTAAAAAATGGGACATTAGTCAAAAAGATGATTAGTGGAATACCGCTATTGACGTATTTGATTTGTACAAGATTTAATACGATTATTGATCAAACTTATGATATAGCTTCAGGAAAAACATATATGTCACTATTAGTTCTTCTTACTGGGTTGGTTTTTCTTTATGTAATAGGGATTTTTGGGGCAAGTAATAATCCCTTAGAATTTTTATCAGTTATCTTTCTTCTTATTTTGGGTGTAGGAAGTCGTATTATGATGGGGTTCTCTCCTACCATATGGGTATCTGGATCAAGGACTTACTATTTCACTTATGTTCTTATAATGATGTCAGGTGTCTATTTAATAAGTCAGCTACCTAAAAATAACCAAAGTAGAACCTTTAAAGTGCTATGCGGATATTTTCTGGTATTGGTTCTATTATTAATAATGATGTATACAAAAATATTGTAAAATGTATTGCTAAACTTTCGACAGTTGTTGAAAGGACAGTGTGTGTACTGTAGAATAATTACAAGCCACTTCAGATTTAACTATTTTCTTACAGACTGAATGAATGAATCAATCGTTCAGTTCTATGAGTATTTGTTAGAAATGAAAGGCTAAAATAAGTTATAACCTTAGAGACTGTCTCCCCCCAAGAGACAGTCTCTATTATATATTTAACTCAGTTTTTTGGTTAAAATGAAATGGCTAAGAGCCGAAGAAACTTCAATCCTAACAGTATTGTGGTTTTTTAGGATGGGATAAACGTTAAATAGGGATTTTGACAATAAATAACTTTAAATATTGTTATTATTGTAATAAATAAAAAAAGAAAGTAGGGAGTTAAACATGGAAATTACTTTTTCTAAAAAATCAAAGTTCTTCTGTCTCGCAATGTCGTTATTGATGATATTGAGTCTATTTGCCAGTGCTGGTACAAGCGTATATGCTAGTGAATTAGATAATGAGATTAGCAAAGAAGATAAGGCTATATTAGACAACATAGACGTCAATTCATTTTATTCAGATGCAAACAAAGGATTGGATGAATTCTTTTCAAAAGCTGTTTCTGTAAATCCTACAAACGGAAAGTTTATTGTAAATGAAAATGGTATTAAAGATATGTTTGGCAGTGGAGTTGAATATGAAGCTATTTTAGACTTCATAGAATTTTTTAATGATGATAACAACTTCAATGAACTTGGTAGATTTGAATTTAGAAATAATATTAGTACATTAGCACAAGGTGCTATACCAATACAACCTCGTGCTGGTGGAGCATTAGCTAAATGTGCTGTAGATTGGGCTAAAAATACATTTGGAGTGGGTATTAGTGTAGCAGCATTTAAATCCGTGCTGAATACTTATGGTTTTGCTAGGGCAGCAGCATGGTTAGCAGGGAAGGTAGCTTCTGCTGCCGGGAGAAATGTAGCTGCTGTTTTGACATTAGTGTACACAGCGATGACTTGCGCTCCTATAGAAGCTGAATAAAAAAAGAAGGGCTAAACTTTAGCCCTTCTTTTTTCTTGCCAAATCAGTAGTAATGCAGAAATTACACTAATTATACCTGTGACGTAAAAGATATTTTTTGAGATTATTGCTGTATTAGACATGAAAAATATTTTTATTAAAATAATTAAAAACAAAAATAGTGACCATAAGCGAACAACCTTATCAAAGAAAACTATTAAGGTATTAGAAATATTATCGTTGTTTTTCATAAATTGCTGGTCCTTTCTAAATTAGATTATATCTAGCCTGTTTATTTTAGTATATATTAATAGTGTTACTTCTGCAAAAATTCAATAATATATAAAGACATTAAAAAAGTATTCTACTATCAATTAAGTACCAACAGGGTATACTTATTTGTCCTAATATGATTTTAGCAGTATAATTGACTTGGTGAATAGGTCATTTAAGTTGAGCATAATAGGAGGAGTAAAATGAAAAAATTTATTTATCGAGTTTTAGAAAATGACAAAGTGGTAGCTATTTTTAATGAGCAACAATATGCGCAAGATTTTATCGCTTACGAAAAGACAATTTCTGATAAGCAATTTGAAATTGAAAAAGTAGATATAGCTGATTGGTTATTGCAACCGAGAGAATTTTAGAGGTTGGTTGAAAATGGCTAAAATTGGTTATGCACGTGTCAGTAGCAAAGAACAGAACTTAGATCGGCAATTACAAGCGTTACAGGGCGTTTCTAAGGTCTTTTCAGACAAATTAAGCGGTCAATCGGTCGAACGTCCACAATTACAAGCTATGCTTAACTATATTCGTGAAGGGGATATTGTTGTAGTTACTGAATTAGATCGATTAGGACGGAATAATAAAGAATTAACAGAATTGATGAATGCCATTCAACAAAAAGGAGCAACGCTTGAAGTTTTGAATTTGCCCTCTATGAATGGGATTGAAGATGAAAATTTAAGGCGTTTGATTAATAATTTAGTGATTGAATTATATAAGTATCAAGCGGAATCAGAACGCAAACGTATTAAAGAACGACAAGCCCAAGGGATTGAAATAGCTAAGTCAAAAGGAAAATTCAAAGGTCGTCAGCATAAATTTAAAGAAAATGATCCACGTTTAAAACATGCTTTTGATTTATTTTTGAACGGTTGTTCCGATAAAGAAGTTGAGGAACAAACTGGAATTAATCGCCGAACGTTTAGAAGGTATCGTACAAGATATAACGTGACAGTCGATCAAAGAAAAAACAAGGGAAAGAGGGATAGTTAATGAGTACAGTTATTTTAGCTGAAAAACCAAGCCAGGCGTTAGCCTATGCCCAGGCATTTAAACAGAGTGATAAGAAAGACGGATATTTTGAGATCAAAGACCCACTATTTACAGATGAAACGTTTATCACCTTTGGTTTTGGGCATTTAGTGGAATTAGCAGAACCAGGTCATTATGACGAAAAGTGGCAAAATTGGAAACTTGAATCTTTGCCGATTTTTCCTGATCGATACGATTTTGAAGTTGCAAAAGATAAGGGAAAGCAGTTTAAAATTGTTGCAGAACTTCTAAAAAAGGCAAATACAATTATTGTTGCAACAGATAGCGACAGAGAAGGTGAAAATATCGCCTGGTCGATTATCCATAAAGCAAATGCCTTTTCAAAAGATAAAACATTTAAAAGACTATGGATCAATAGCTTAGAAAAAGATGTGATCCGAAGCGGTTTTCAAAATTTGCAACCTGGAATGAATTACTATCCCTTTTATCAAGAAGCGCAAACACGCCAAATTGCCGATTGGTTGATCGGCATGAACGCAAGCCCTTTGTATACGTTAAATTTACAACAGAAGGGCGTACAAGGTACATTTTCACTAGGACGTGTTCAAACGCCCACCTTATACCTTATTTTTCAGCGCCAGGAAGCCATAGAGAATTTTAAAAAAGAACCTTTTTTCGAGGTGGAAGCTAGTATAAAAGTAAACCAAGGGTCGTTTAAGGGCGTTCTAAGCCCCACACAGCGTTTTAAAACCCAAGAGGAGCTTTTAGCTTTTGTTTCTTCTAAACAAGCTAAAATAGGCAATCAAGAGGGGATAATTGCTGATGTTCAAACCAAAGAGAAGAAAACGAATAGTCCGAGTTTGTTTTCTTTAAGTAGTTTGCAATCAAAAGTCAATCAGCTTTATAAAGCGACAGCGAGCCAAACTTTAAAAGCTATGCAAGGACTGTATGAAGCAAAATTATTGAGTTATCCAAGAACAGATACACCATTTATTACAGAGAACGAATTTGCTTATTTAAAAGCGAATTTTGGCAAATATAGCGGTTTTTTAGGACTTGATCTTGAAATGGTTCAAACAGAGCCTAGAAAGCGTTATGTGGACGGTAGTAAGGTACAGGAACACCACGCCATTATCCCAACAAAACAAGTACCTAACGAATCTGTATTAGCGAAAATGGACGATTTACAACGAAAAATATATGCTTTAGTCGTTAAAACGACCGTTGCCATGTTTTTACCTGATTACTTGTATGAAGAAACCAAGATACAAACGAAAGTAGCTGATTTGCTGTTTCAATCGATCGGAAAGACACCAAAGCAAGAAGGGTGGAAAATTCTTTTCAAACAACAAACCAAAGAAGAAAAAGAGGACGTTCAAACGTTACCACTCGTTATCATTGGCGAACGTGCCGAAGTTGGTGTTAAGAGTGTTGAAAAAGAAACGCAACCGCCAAAAGCTTTTACAGAGGGTACATTATTAACTGCTATGAAAACGGCGAATAAAACGGTTGATGATGAAGAAGCAATCAAGATTTTACAAGAAGTTGAGGGGATTGGAACAGAAGCGACAAGAGCAAGTATTATTGAAGCGTTAAAACAAAAAGAATATATCCAAGTGATTAAGAATAAGCTTGTTGTAACTGAAAAAGGAAAATTATTGTGCCAGGCAGTTGAAAGTCAGCATCTTTTAACGAGTGCTGAAATGACGGCTAAATGGGAAACGTATTTAAAAAAAATCGGTAAAAGAGAAGGCAATCAAGAGAACTTTATTACGAATATCAAAAAATTCATTGTTCATTTACTGGAAGCTGTACCTAACGATATAGAAAAACTAAATTTTTCTGATTACCAGGAACAGAAAGAAAAAGAAGCAGAAAAAAGTATTGTAGGAAAATGTCCTAAGTGTGGCAACAATATTGTATTAAAAAAATCGTTTTATGGTTGTTCAAATTATCCTGAATGTAAGTTTACTTTAGCTGAACATTTTAGAAAGAAAAAACTAACCAAAACGAATGTAAAAGAATTACTGGAGGGAAAAGAAACCCTGGTAAAAGGAATCAAAAACAAAGAGAAAAAGCCCTACAATGCCGTTGTAAAAATTGGGGAAAAGGGATATATTGA
>OFLS01000159.1_pt1 | contig 34390 bp, 36 predicted proteins | sample 1540891 | NCBI WGS metagenome assembly OFLS01 (sample SAMEA4413038, study PRJEB24355) | metagenome | biome: human; feature: gut; material: faeces | place: United Kingdom | collected 2010
TTCTGTGCTATATTTTGCCATTAAAAAACTGACCTCCTTAAGTTAGTTTTTAGGTCTAACTTTTGGGGGTCAGTTCATATATCCGTAAATCGTCGTCATCCCTAAAAGCGTGTAGAAAAACACATTCACAGGATTCATGTTTTTTCTTGAAACGTCTTTGATGTGATCGTCTACATTTAAGATTTTCCCGATATCAGCCGTCGGATTTTTCTGCATTATCTTAGTTATCATGGATACTTTTTGAGAATATGAATTCATAATAGTTTCGACGATTGTCTCAGAAATCCCAGATTTTTTTGTGTAGATTTTATCCATCGAATCAATGTACGCTTTTACATCTTCGTTAGTATTCAATATATCTTCGTTTTTTGATTCTACAACCTTGAAATATTTCTCATCTTCCATCTCATTCATGAAGTTTTTGAAATTGTCATCTTGCATAAGAGTTTCATTAACAGCTACATCAATGGTTTTGAATTTGCTGTTTTCATTGATATTTCCAAATGCGAGTTTGAAGAAAATTCCCAGAACAATCGGAAACAACAACGCCCAAAAAAGCATCGCTTTTTGTCTCAAAAGTAGCTTAAAAGTATTTTTAAATGAATGTAGAAACATATCAATCCCTCAAATCTTTGCCCGTCAATTCCAAGAAAACATCGTTAAGACTTGGCTTTTCGACATTCAAAGAACTGTACTGAATGTTTTTTTCGTCCAAAAGTTTGATTAGTTTCATCAAATATCCATCTCCATGTGAAAAATTCAGCTTAACATTTTCGTCCTTGTTTTCAAAACTCATCAAATGTGGAAGAGATTTGATTTGAGTTATGACATCTTCGTTTAATTCTTTCGCTGTGAAGCTTATCTTCTCATTCATTTCTATCATGTTCTTGAGTTGTTCCGATGAACCTTTTGCGATGACTTTGCCCTTGTCAATAATCACGATGTCGTCACATAAGAAATCCACTTCGTCCATATAATGTGATGTGTAAATTATCGTCGAACCATCTTCATTTAATTTTTTTATTCCTTCCAAAATGCTATTTCTAGATTGTGGATCGACAGCAACAGTCGGCTCATCTAGGATAATTATCTCTGGTTTATGTGCAATTCCACATGCTATGTTCAGTCTTCTTAGTAAACCTCCCGATAATTTTTTCGGCTTAAACTTTACAAAATCATTCAGGCTCACCAAATCCAACGCTCTTTTCACAAGCTTACTTCTCTCAGATTTGTCTTGTATGTATAATCCGCAGAAATAGTCGATGTTTTCGTAAACAGTCAACTCATCATACACTGCCACATCTTGAAACACCACGCCGATTCTTTTTTTGATATCATAAGCATCAGCAGACATTTCTTTTCCGAAAATTTTCACACTTCCAGAATCTTTTTTTAAAAGCGACAATATGCAATTGATAGTCGTGGATTTACCACTACCGTTTGGACCAAGCAGTCCTAGAATTTCTCCTTTTTTCACGTCCAAATCCAAATTATCGACCGCAGTGAGTTCCTTGTATTTTTTCACAAGACCTCTGACCTCTATAAGGTTTCCCATAAGATCCTCCATAAATTTTATTTCTATCTATATTATATCATTAATGTGTAAAAAGTTTGTAAACAAATCGCAAAATTAATTATAAAATCTCTAAATTCTGCAAATTTGTCCAAAAAAATCAGCACAAAGAACAACTTTATGCCGATTTTTTATAGTCTATGCTAATTTCTTTTTATCTTGGATATACGCAATCATTCCGAACACTGCTCCTGTAACGATAGCCGGTAGCAACCATTCAAATCCAACAGAACTTAGAGGAAGAGTTTTGATTACATCTGTAAAACCTTGTAAAATTTTGAAATTTTGATTTAAAACTTCCACGAAACTCACTACAAATGTCGCAAGTACTGCCCCTGTGTATATCAAATCGTATTTTATATGTTTTTCAAAAATTCCCAAAAATATAAGTACCATAATTATAGGATAAACTGTCGATAGAATTGGAACTGCTGCTTTAATAAGCGCTTCAACTCCAACAAGTGAAAGCACACCAGAAATCACAACTGTTGCCAAAACAATTGGCTTGTAACCCAATTTGTCTTTAGTGATATTTGAGAAGAAATCTCCAGCAATCGCACTTAGCCCAACCGATGTAGTCAAACATGCCAATGACACTGCAATTCCTATCGCAATTTTACCGGCCGAACCTAAAATATTTTGCACAGTTCCAAGTAGTATGTCCACTCTTGTGTTTTGAACAGTGTAAATCTTGGATGCAGTCGCTCCAACATATATCAATCCACCGTAAATTATCGCCAATAAAACAAATGCCACAAGTCCAACCCATTTGACAAGCTTTAGTCTTTCTTCGTCGTTGACATATCCTTTTCTCTTTAAATCCGAAACGACTATCCCCGTCATAAGTGCTGCTCCAAGAGCATCCATAGTTTGATATCCTTCAGCAAATCCCTTCAAGAATATTTGATTTTCTGTAGCGATATTCATAACACCAATAGGATCTACTATGCATTTTCCGATAATAACTAATAAAATAATTACCAATCCCGGCGTCAAATATTTACCGATTTTGTCGATAACTCCCGTTTCATTAAACACAAAAATCGCAGTCAATGCGAAAAATATTAACGCAGTTACCCATTCTGGAGTTCCTGGAAAAACTTTCGAAACAAAAACTTCGTGAGTTGTCGCTGCAGTTCTAGGAATTGCAAAAAGCGGTCCAATGGTCAATATGGTAACGGTTCCAATAATCTTAGCAAATTTGTTCCCAACTCTTTTTCCGAGATCTTCTGCTCCTCCACCAAGTTTAGCTGTGATAATTACCCCAAGTATCGGTAGTACAGGGTCTGTCAATAAAAATCCCAGCATTGCCTTTTTGTACTCAGTTCCCGAAAGCACACCCAAATAAGGTGGAAAAATCAGATTTCCTGCGCCAAAGAATATTGCAAACAATGCAAATCCTACGATAATGACGTCCTTAAATTTCTTATTCAAAATATCCTCCTATGTATTTCTATATCGTTATAGAAAATGATTTCATAATTAAATTTTAATTCTAAAAAGTTTTATTGTCAAATTTATTTATTCCATTATCAAAATAAAGTGTAGAATTTTTATTATCAGAATAAAATTTCGCAAAAAAAATCATAGGCCAAATCAATGACCTATGATTGTAATTTTATTCTACTACTTTTCCGCCTTTTTTCTTTTGTTTATCGTTGTAAACTTTCTTAGCTATACCAATCATGATTGATAATGCGAACAATGTCAAAAGTCCCAAGAAAAGTTTTTGCGCTCCACCAGTCAATGTTCCTCCAACATATGAATAAACAATTGTTGCCGGTAATTGACCAATTCCAGTCGCGATGAAGAATGGCCAGAATCCCATGTTAGTAAGACCTGCTCCATAACTTACAAAGTCGAATGAAACGAATGGTAAAAGTCTACAAATTAAAATTGCATATTTTCCATATCTTTCGAAGAATACGTCAACACTTTCCATCGCACCTTTGCTTGTAAGTCTTTCAACAGCATCTCTTCCCAAAGCTCTGGCTAAGAAGAAGCAAAGTGCAGCTCCTGCCATCGCTGATGACCAAGAAAGCATAGCTCCCTTAACCCATCCAAATATTGCAGCATTTGATAAAGTAATCAAGAATGCTGGGATAGGGGCCGCGATTGATTGTAATATCATTAAAACAAATGATACGACTGCTGCTTGTTTTCCGTAAGATCTCAAATATGCTACTACTACATCAGTGTCTAATTTTGAAATCGTAGAGAAAGCCTCATTAGTTTTTGCTTTGATTGATGGTACGAAGAAATATAATCCCAACAACACTCCAAGAATAATTAAAGCGATAATTCTTTGGATTTTTCTCTTGTGTTTAAGTTCTGCTATTTCTTCTGGTGTTTTTTCTTCTCTTAAATCGCTAAGTTTAACTTCTTCTTCCTTCATTGCTTTACGTTCTTCTCTAGTGTAGAATTTTTGGTATTTCTTTTGAGTAAGAACTATATAAAGGTTGATTAAGTTAATCACAACGACAACTATAATTGTAGGAATAAAAATATTCTTAACCGGTCCATGATACATCACAAATTCTTTTACAATGTAGATAAGACTTTGAGTTTTCCCACCTATAAGTGCAATTAAGAATATCGCTGCTTCCAAAGCGAAGAATACATATCTGTTGATATTTGTATAAGCAATTCCTAGTATCAGTCCAAAAGCCGTAAAGATAAACATTACTAGCTGCTGACTAACCATCATTTCGTAGTTTACGTTGAATAATAATAGTAGACAACATAAAACCCCGATGGCTACGCCCGTAGTTAAATAATAAAATATCGCCCTTAACTTTTTCACTTGATACCTCTATTAATCTTCAAGAGTGTAAGTTACTGCTACATAAGTTCCATCTTCTGGAAGAACGTCTGGATTACCAGTAAATTTAACTTCGTTTCTCTTTTCTACAGCACCATAAGTGTATGTTGTGTTAGAAATAATTCCTACTGGACAAGAATCCAAGCAAGTTAAGCAACCTGTTTTCTTAGTTTTTGCTCTTTCTAAGTTGCCACCAAATCTAAAATCAATTTTCTTTCCATTGCTATCTTTGATTACTTCGTTGATATCATAATCTTTTCCAGCGCCTTCCCAAGTTACAGTAGCGCCAATTTTTGATCCTTCAACGTGAGTTGTTGTAGCGTTGTCTGGGTTCATATTTTCACCAGGTTTTGCACCGATTTCGATTAATGCATTGTAGAATTCTTCTGGAGTAGCATAAGCAGTAAGAACTGATTTTGCTCCGTTACTTCCGTCAGTGTTTACAGATGCGTGTCTTGTTGCTTCTGTAAAATATTTACCATTTACAGAAGATAAAACTGTAATTTTCTTAGCTTCTTTGTCAACTTTGATTGGGTTTTTCAAAGAAACGCCATTTACTTCGTCATCTGCTTTCTTTTCTTCTTTGTTTTCTTCCTTCTTAGAATCATCTTTAGCTTGTTCAGTTGTTTGAGTATTTTTTGTTTCTTCTTTTTTATCGTCTGCTTTTTGTGAACAGCCAGCTAATCCTACTATTGCTAGACATAAAAATCCAGCTACTAATTTTTTTCTTAAATTCATAATTCATCCCTCCATTATTAAAGTGATTTAATTATATCATATAGATTTAATCTTGTATATAATTTTAAATTTAATAAATTTTTATCGCATTTTTAGTTCATGATTTTTTTCTTGCCGGTAATATAATCTTCCAACTTGTATATCAGAAAAATGTATATAACCGCATTTCCAATCATGTGGTTAATGTCGAAAGGAATTGATGTCATGTATCTTGCAATGAATACATTCATTCCCATGACAGTCATGCATTCCATCAACGTGATTATAAGTCCATACAAAAATCCCGACACAGATAATGCGATAGTTTTCGTTACCAATGTTTTTTTCAATTTAAAAACATTAAAAATTGCATAGTTAAATACAGCCAAGATGAAAAAGTCTACCACTTGGAACAAAACCCATATTCCAAACCCAAGCACAAAACTTGTGACTACCATCGTGACTGCATTTACAAATAGTGACTCTTTTAGGTTTTTTTCAATTGCAAGTATCAGTATGACATCCGACAAGATTTTTACATTCGGAATTATATTCAAATATATTCTTGTCAGGATGCATACTGCTGATAATATTGCAATTCTAGTCAAATCACTAGTCTTCATTATTTCATTTCTTGAAATTTGAATTCTATCTTGTCGTTTTCGTTAACTTTGTAATCGCCGATTCCTACTTCTGCCATCTTGTCGTTAACATAGTACATCCAGTATTGTTTCTTAGCTGGATCTTGTTTTACGCCTTCGTATTCAGTCATGATACCTTTTTCAAAAACTGCTTTGTGATTTTTTTCAAGGTAAGATTGCAAGTTTTCATCTTTTTTGATTTCTGCATCTTCTTTTAAGATTTCTTTGTTGTTAACTTCATCCATTACAACGATTGAAACCTTAGTAGCTTCACTCTCAGATGCTTTTTCTTCTGTTTTGTTTTCGTCTGTTTTTGCTTGTTCTTGTGTTTGTTCTGTTTTTTGTGGTTCTTGGGCCTTATCTTTGTCAGCGTTACAAGCTGTCAATGAGAACACAAGCATCATCAATACCAATAATTTTTTCTTCATAATCATCTCTCCTTTGGAAATTCCATCGCCTTAGCGAATATTTTTTCATAGTCCTTTGTCATTGATAATTCTATATAATTCATATCTTCAGCAAGAGTGGACATTTCTTCTTTTATTTTATCATTCATTAAACACATGTACGCTCCTATTAAAGATGAATTACCTACATAACTTATTTTGGATTCAATTTCGTAAGGCAGAATTCCCACACCTACGATTGATGATGGTTTCAAATGACTTCCGAATTGACCTGCGACAATACATTCGTTCAAATCAGAAATATCCAATCCCTCTTCATCCAAAAGTTTTATAAAACCAGAAAGTATCGCTCCTTTTGCAAGTTGTACTTGTCTGATGTCAGATTGCGTGATAACAAGTTCATCAGTCATCATGAACTCTCTTTTATCATCTACAATTCTTACCAAATCTTTTCTAAAATCATCGACAGAGTTTGGATCGATTATTCTTCCTCTTTTGTTGACGATTTTATTTCTAACAATTTCGCTGATTACAGAAAGAATACCACTACCACAAATTCCTTTTGGAGGTTTGTCGCCGATTGTTTGTAATTTGACATCTGACCCGTCGATTACAACATCTTCAATAGCTCCTTGTTCTGCTCTCATTCCACATTTTATATTCATACCTTCAAGTGCAGGACCAGCTGCACAAGAACAACAATACAATTTGTCATTAGTCTTCAAAACTATTTCGCCGTTTGTACCGATATCAATAAACAGTGTGTTTTCCCTGTTTCTCATATCTGTAACATAAGCACCAGCAACTATGTCTGCTCCGATATACGCTGAAACATTTGGCAAAGTGTACAACTTTGCGTCCAAATTCAGTCCAATATCTTCGCACATCACACTCTTTGCTTCAGTGAAAACTGGTTTGTAAGGGAATTTCCCCAAGCTTCTTGCATCCACTCCCAAAAGCATGTGAACCATTGTAGTGTTAGCCGCAATGTCCACTTCTTTGATATCTTTTCTGTCGATTTTTGATTCGACAATCATCTTGTCTATCAATTTATTCATAGAACTTACAATGCTGTGTTGAAGAATTTTCGCTGCATTTTCATTTTCAAACTCAAACGTAATTCTCGTAAGCACATCCAGGCCGTACTTTGTTTGCGCATTAAGTGCAGAGTTTTTCGCAATGATATCTCCAGTTTTCAAATCTACTAAGTTCATGCACACAGTTGTAGTACCGATGTCCACACAAATTCCGTAGCCGTCCCTGTATTGTTTTTCAAACTCTGGCATATCTCCTGAGTCAAGCACATCTATGGAGCTGTTTTCGCTCAAAGTTTCCACTATGACATCGCCACTCATTGTAACTGCACAAGAAAGCCTAATACCATTTTCGATTTCTTCTTTTTTAAGAAGTCTTTTTTCGGTATCAGTGATTTCGTTGACATTTCCTTCTATGATTTTAATCTTGCACTTACCACAAGTTAGCTTACCATTGCATGAGTTGTCGATGTAGACGTCATGTTCAAGCAAAGCATTCATCAAATTGTAGCTTTTGTCGTCTTCTAATTCAATTGTTCTGTTTAAATTATTTATTCTTATCTTCATAATCGTAATTCTTAGATGCTGTTATTATTGATTTCAAATTTTCAAGTGGCGATCTCATACCTATTCCACAAGCTGGAGATAGAATATTTGATCCGTTGTTTACTGATATTTTTGCCAATTTTTCGATTTTTTCGCTGTCTGAATATTCAAGCGCATAAGTCGACACATTGCCCATCAACACGTGATGCTTCAAAACTTTCTTTGCATCTTTCAATGAAACGATTGAATCGAAGCTCAAGCAATCAGAGTGAATGTCATTGCACAAATCAAGTACAGGAGTCATTCTTCCACATATGTGGACAATTTTTGGAACGTCTTTGATTCCATCCAAAAACTTATTCAAATATTGTACAGTGAATTCTTTGAAAAATTTTGGTCCCATAATTTCACCAGTACCAGAAGGATCTGAAACTGCGATCACATCTGCTCCTGCGTCTATTTGTCTATTGGCAAATTCTATTAAATGATCTGTAACGTAATCCATAAATTCGTGAACTCTTTGTGGGTCTTTTCTAAGAGCCTTGTAGTATTTTACAGAATCCATTATTGATGACGCAGTGCTAACAGGGCCTGTGATATTCCCAATAATTGGGGCGTTTTTTTCTTCGTCCTTCAAGATTTTAATAGCCTCAATCACGATATCGCTTCGGGAATCTTCTTTCTTGAAATCTTTGATTTTTTCCCAATCTTTGATATTATCGAATGCGTATTCGATAACATGTGGTTCGTAAATTTCATTTCCAAAATCGACAACTGAACCCATATCTTCAGCTTCAATCGTCATGCAGAATGGAACTCCAATATTTTCGAAAATTTTTTCGTCGTAGATAGCTTTCGCCAAATCAGCCATTTTCCTAGAATCCAAGTGAGCTTCCGGAAGGTAAATATCTTTCAATTCCATTAGCTCCTTGGATATCATATTCATCATTCCACCCGGACAAATCACAGGAATTCTATCGATGAAAATATGATTTAACGCATTTTTTAATCTATCTTTTTCGTTAATCATCTCTATCCTACTTATCTTTACCAACTAATTTCTTAGCAGCTTCCACAGCTTCTACAGCATTTTCAGTGTAAGAATCTGCGCCAATCTTATCTGCGAATGTTTGAGAAATAGGACCTCCACCAATCATAACTTTGAATCTATCTCTAAGTCCTTGTTCTTTTAACATTTCGATAACTTTACCCATGTTGTCCATAGTAGTTGTCATCAAAGTTGACATACAAATCAAATCAGCGTCGTTTTCAACTGCTGCATCGATGAAGTTTTGCAATTTAACATCACGACCCAAATCGATCATCTTAAATCCTGCAGTTTGCATCATCAATTTAACCAAGTTTTTGCCGATATCGTGAGTATCCCCTTCAACAACTCCGATTACTCCAACTCCAAGAATATCGTCGTCGTTCATTTCTACGTATTTTTGTAAAACGTCCAAACCAGCATACATGGCATCACTGCAAAGCAAAATATCTGTGATGAAATATTCTTCATCAAAAAGCTTACTTGCTTGTTGCATACCTTTGATAAGTCCGTCGAAGATACCTTGCTTAGCATCGAATCCCTTGTCGATATATTCTTGACACACCTCAGCGATGTCTTCGTCTTCCATTTCTACTACCATTTCTGCCATTTTATCCAAATATTCTTGTTGTGTATTCATACTACCTCCTAATTATTATCTCATTAATTTTCATAAATTTCTTATCTGACAAATTCATACATCTGTCTCCGAAAATCTTGCGTTCTCCTTCAAATAAGAAATCAACGTATCTTTGTTCTTCGTCTTTTTCAATTGGTCTGAACTCTGCCTTGTCCAAACTAATCAAAGCCATCGTGGATTTTGGACATAAGTGAAAATTGAATGGTTTGTCGATATTTTGAATATCTTCCAAAAACTTCATCAAAAACTCATCCACATACAATTGCATTTGTTTCGGTCCAATAATATCAGCACCCGCCAAACTATCGGAAAAACTAATCAATTTTATTCCACTGTCGACTAATTTTTCGATGTATTCAACCAAAGCTTTTCTGATTTCATCGTAAAGCTCGACGATTTTGTCGTGTTTTTTCCTGAAAGATCTAAAAACAACCTCAGAGCTTGCCAAGTTATCCAATATAACCAATGGACCAGCAACCTCCACGATAACTCTCTTTTCGTCTTTCATTTTATCGATCGCTTCAAACAAAGCTTTCACATGTTTTTGATTGTAATCAAAATCAATCACAATATCATCCACGTTATCGTATTTGTACTTGCTAACTTTACCAAGTTCTGCGACAGCTCCCATAGCTTCTGACTCTAATGTAGAAGACATAGGAATACTTGCATAATCCTTGTCCTTGAAATGTTCTACCAAGCAGTCCGCATTTTCAAATAATCCCGGATCAGTTATGGGTGTTGTTTCCATTATAATACAATTATAAGTTCCAACTTTACTCATTATTCACCTCGATTATTACAAAATCATCGCTATCAGATATTGAATCTGATATTTCCAATCCACTCAAAGTTTTGCTAACGAAAACTTTCTTATCTGCAATCTCAACATTTCCCTTCGCTCTCACGATACTTTTTGAATCCAAAAACTTTTCCAAATCATCTTTTGAATTGAATTTCAATTTCTTTTGAACATTGGTCTTAAATTTGGAATCTTCGTGAGAATGTTTACCGTGGTCGTGATGATGATGTTTGCCACAGCATTTGTGACCGTGACCGTGACAACAACATTCGTGTTTGTCTTCTTTCTTGTCGTCAGCAAATTCACTCACAATATCTTCTGGATTCATCTTTCTGAAGTCCTCCTTGTGAATAATTGCATGTTTGTTAAATTGTTCGATTGACTTCTTCACTTCTTCGATTTTTTCTTCTTCCAAATTTTCAACGTTCGTTATGTATATTATATCAGCATTTTTGATTTGATCATTGAAAAATTCTCCGAAATCATCGTGAAAGCAAATGTAACTGTCGCAATCGACAATTGTCACGCATTTTTGGATTTGCAAATTCTCTTCGTCTTTCAAAACTTCCAATATATCCGTTAATTTCGCAACTCCAGTTGGCTCAATTATGATGTATTCAAATTGGTCTTTGTCGATTTTGTGAATAATTTCCTTAAAATCGCTCTTCAATCCACAGCAAATACACCCCGAATTGATTTCAATTATATCGTCGTTTTTAATCAACATTGAATCAATACTCACATCTCCAAATTCATTTTCCAATACCAAAGTATTTTTGTTAAATCCCAAAATGTGATTGATAAAAGTTGTCTTGCCTGAACCTAAAAAGCCCGACACTATTACTGTTTTCATATTATCACCCATTTGTATTTTAACATATTTGATATTGAATATTGCCCAAATAATAATTACTTATTGGATAATCAAATAAATCAATTTTTCGTTTTTACTAAAGTAAATACTCTGTTTCGATAAATTATTATGATTATTTTTGATTTATACTCTTGTTTGTCAATTGAAAAATCATTATCATGAAAATATTTTTGTGTGAAATCAAAAATTTTTATTCTGTAAATCCATTTTGATAAGTTTTTATTTAATTTAAATGAATAAAAACAACTACTTATAAAATATTTCAATAAATAACTGAATTTTTCTATGATAAAATTATAATGCAATTTATAACAATAAATTTATTTATTTAAAAAATCAAAAAGGAGGATTTATATGTTCAAAGATGAGATGACTCCAAAGGAGAGGATGGAGGCCTTCTCAAAAGGTGAAGAAATGGACAGAATTCCAGTTGTCCCTGATATGGGCGTTACTATGAGTGACTATTTGGGATATAAGACTTGGGATTATTATTCAAATTCTGATGTAATCGCCGATACGGAAGTAGCTTTGTTCAAAAGGTTCTACCACGATTCTATCAGTGTGTCCACTACTTTAAGAGGAATGGCAGAAGCCATGGGAACTGAAATTTGGTATCCAGAAGATGGTATTTCACAATTAAAAGAACCAGTTGTGAAAAAGGTCGAAGATATCGAAAAATTAAAAATCATCAATCCATTAAAAGATGGAAAGCTACCAGTGTTGATCGAAGCATTGGAAAAAATCAGAGACCAAGTCGGAGATGTTGCATCAATCGGTGCCGCAATGACTGGACCTTTCTCTGTTGCGGCAAGTGTTTTGGGAACTGAAACTTTACTTCGTTGGATGGTTAAGAAAAAGGATGCTCTTCATAAAATTATGGATATCATCACTATTAACAACGGAGAATACATTAAGGAAGTTGGCAGTAGAGGATTTGGAATGGGATTTGCCGATCCAGTTTCAAGTACTACTTTGATTCGTAAGAAACAATTCGAAGAATTTTCACTTCCATATTTAAAGAGAAACATTGCAGAAGTTAAAAAATACTGTGGTTCTTCTGCAGGTTTGCATATTTGTGGTGACTCAAAAGATTTGTGGCCATTATTAAAAGATTCAGGAATTGGTAACTTCTCATTGGACAACTGCGAAAGTTTATTGGAAGCTAAGGAAATTCTTGGTAACGACATTGTTATCACAGGAAATGTTCCTCCAGTAGATGTTATGTATTTAGGAAATACTGAAGATGTTAAAAAATCTGTAAAAGAATGTATCGACATCGGTTACGATTCTCCATGTGGATATGTGTTGTCTACAGGTTGTCAAATTCCAAAAGGAACAAAAATGGAAAATATCGACGCGTTCATGGAATACGGACGTGAATTCGGAAATTATAAAAGATTAAAGGAGCTAAAAAATGAAACCAAATAAAAAAGCACTTCTTCCACTTGTAGTGTTTGTGCTATTCTATGTATTATCAGGTGTAGTACTATCACTTCGTGGAGTAGAAATGCCATTCTATCAAATTCCTTCACCTATTTCTATAATGATTGGTGTTGTTGTAGCATTCATTATTTTTAAAGGAACTATCAACGAAAAAGCCGACGATTTCGTAAAAGGTTGCGGCGATGAAAACATAATAATCATGTGTATTATTTACTTATTAGCTGGAGCGTTCGCTCAAGTTACTAAAGCAAGTGGCGCTGTAGAATCCGTTGTAAACTTCAGTTTATCAATCGTTCCTGTAAACTTCTTGGTACCAGGAATTTTCTTGATTTCTACATTCTTGTCAATTGCGACTGGTTCATCTGTAGGATCAGTAGTAGCATTGGGACCTATCGTTTTTGGTGTTGCAGAAAAAGTAGGAATCAATCCAGCACTTATGCTTGCAGCTTTGATTTGTGGAGCAATGGCCGGAGATAACTTGTCATTGATCTCAGATACAACAATCGCAGCTACAAGAACACAAAACATCGGAATGAAACAAAAATTCGTAATGAACTCAAGATTTGCTTTCCCAGCAATAATAATTTCTACAATTATTTTCGCAATCATTGGAAGACCAGAAACAACTATCACAATGGTTAAAGAAAGCTACAACTTAGTTTATGTAATCCCTTATCTATTAGTAATCGTAACAGCATTAATGGGAATGAATGTATTATTGGTATTATTCTCTGGTACATTGTTAGCAGGAATTATCGGTATGATTTACGGAAAATTCGACACAATTATGTTGTCACAAACAATTTTTCAAGGATTTACAGGAGTATTAGAAATCTTCTTACTATCAATGTTCACTGGTGGTCTTGCTTACATGGTTAGAAAACACGGCGGTATTGATTGGATAATAATGAAAGTTAAGAAGAAAGTTAAAGGACAAAAAAGTGCCGAAGCTGCAATTGCAACATTAGTTGGACTTACAAACGCTGCTGTTGCAAACAATACAGTTTCTATTTTGATTACTGGTCAAGTAGCATCTGAAATGACAAAAGAATACGACGTATCACCTTCTCGTGTTGCATCACTTTTGGATACAACAAGCTGCGTTATCCAAGGAATTATCCCTTACGGAGCCCAAATCTTAATAGCTTCTGGACTTACTGCAGGAAAAGTTGCACCAACAGATATCATTCCATTCTTGGTTAACCAATACGTATTATTGGCAATGATGATCCTAACAATCATCACAAGATTTGGAACAAATTCAGATCCTGCCACAGAAGTTGCAGATGATTAATAGCAAACCATAGGGTGTGTCAGAATGATTAATTTTTGATACACCCTCCTCTAAATTAAAAAAATTACAAAGTTTATATTATTGAGTATTATAAAAAATACTATTCACAACTTCTCGTTTTTCTTGCGTTTTTATCATATGTCCCTCTTGTAATTTACTAATATGTGCATTTTCATAAATAAGTGAAATCAATTACTTTATCACAAACTGATTCTAAAAACTCAATATCATGTGATATTATTAAAATTAGTCTATCTTTTTTCTTTACTTTTTTTATATTCTTAGCGACTATTTTCATATTTCTATAATCTAATCCACTGGTTGGTTCATCAAAAAATAAAATCTTCTTACCAGATAGCAAGGCAGATAAAATAATCACTCTTTGTTTTTGTCCTCCAGATAAAGTGTGTGGATTTCTATCAATAATATTTTCAAGTTCCATATCTTTTAAGTAAGTATTTACGATATTTTTATCTCTAATTTTTGATGTTAATAATATTTCATCAAACACAGTGTCAGTAAATAGTTGATAGTTTACTTCTTGCATAACAAGCAAACTTTCTTTTATCCTATTTCTTCTATTAAATCGCCTATTATCCTTTAAAATCTCTTCATCGTTTGTTTTGTATAGTCCACATACAATTTTTGCAAATGTAGATTTACCAATCCCATTTTCCCCAACAATTCCAATTATATTGCCATAAGAAAATTTAAGATTATCAATAGATAAAATTGTTCTAGCATTTCTTTTAAAAATCAAGTTTCTTATTTCTAATGAGGATTCCTCATTGAAACTCTCCTCATTATTAACTAGGTTTATATCTTTATAAGAAGAGTGCCTAAGTCCCGTTTTCAAACGTTCATCTTCACTTAACTTTTCAATTTCTTCCATATTGTATTCTCTAATAATTTTGCCATCTTCCATATAGATTGCTCTATCTACTATGTCTTTTAAATACCACAATCTATGTTCTGCAATAATTATAGTTTTTCCCATAGCTTTAAGATTTTCAATTGTCTGTGATAGCTCTTTCATTGATTTGATATCTAAACTTGAAGATGGCTCATCAAGTACAAATATTTCAGGACTTAAAGCGTAAGTACTTGCAATGGCAATCTTTTGCTTCTCGCCTCCTGAAAGGTTGAATATATTTTTATTCATTAGTCTTTCAAGGCGAAGGTCTTTTTCAACTTCTGTAATTCTTTTATTAATTGTTTCCGTATCTATACCATAATTTTCTAAACCAAAAGCGATCTCATCTGTAGTATTAGTTGTATAAAACTGAGTTTTAGGGTTTTGAAAAACTGAACCTACAAATTTGGATAATTCATGTATTTCAGTTGTAAAGGTATTAATGCCATTTACTCTAACACTTCCACAAATATCCCCATCATAAAATTCAGGAATGATTCCATTAATAAGCTTTAATAGGGTAGATTTTCCACATCCACTCTTACCACACAGAAGAATACATTCTCCTTTTTTTATTTTTAAGTTTATATCTTTTAATGAATAATTAGCTCCACCCTTATATTTAAAGCTTAATTCTCGAATTTCAATCATAAATCCCACCCTAAAACTTTCATAAATATTACTGTTGATAAAATCAAAATCATAAGAGCTAAAACACCAATATCATTTTTTCTAAACTTAATTAGGTATCTACTTGTTTTTTGAACAGGCGCATCAAGTCCTCTTACAATAGCCGACTGAGATAACTCATCACCCATTTCTATAACACTTACAAAAAGAGGGACAAAAAAATACTCCATAATCAGAGTAGGTTTTTCTAATAAGTTCTTTAAATTAAAATTGATTCCTCTAGTTTTCATTGCCATATTAATGTGACTCCATTCATCCCTAATTGTAGGAAAACATCTAAATAATACAGAAATCATTATGAGAGAGTCTTTTGAAAATTTTAATTTTTGCAAAGTCGATACTGCAAGAGAGGCAGATGTAGAATTTAAGATCCATTTTCCAACAATAATACAAGGTAAAAACTTCCTTCCAATTGCAAAAATAAATAAAAGTAGGTTTATGAGAAAATTTATGTTCAAATGTACTAATGATTTCTCTAAAATTACACTTATCACAAAAAACAGAATATATCGTAAGGCTGATTTTTTATAGCCATCGCTAATAATAATTGCAAGAAAAAATGATGTTATAAGACTTTGATAGATTAAACCAAATCCTAAAAAAATTAAAACATTCGCAACTATAAGCAAAATAAGTTTTGTCCTGAGGTCATATTTTGACCCCAGAACAAACTTTGCATCATCCATCATAATACTCCTGCGGATTTAAGCTTTTTATTTAGTATTTTCTTTGTAAAGTAAGAACCTAACAAAGAAAATATAAATGTTCCAATAATCATAACTGGTAACATCCATATTGGTGTCCAAGCCCTTACAGTATTACAAAAGCTTTGATCTAAGCCACCTTTTATTACACTTTCAAAAAATGCTTCTCTCATAATCCAAATTGGTAAGAACCCACCAAATAAATTTAGAGAAAAAAACATATGACTAATTGTGTTTTTCTTAAAATTAGTATAATCTCCACCTTTTGCTATAAGCATAGCTATTATTCCAGCTGGTATTGCAACTAAAGGAGCAATTGGGATATGTCCTGTTGCAACCAACAATATACTTGGAAGAGTAGCTGCAATTACAATTGCCGTACCTGATTTTGTTTTTGCAAGAAGCATATGATAGGTTGGTGCAGCAAGTAATGCTACAAGCATAGGCATTAGTAAAAATAATACAGGAACAGGCATAGATATTGCTCCTATAACTAAATAAGTTACAAAATAAAGTGCTATTAAAACACCTGCTGTAATTGCATTTTTTGATGATTTCTTTTGTGTTTTCATTTTCTTTTTCTCCTTTAAAATTGATTGTTACTATACAATCTTCCATTCTTTTGACTTCTCTTGATAATTCCATAAGTCTTTATACAGACCGTTATTTTTAATTAGTTCTTCATGTTTTCCTACTTCTTCTACTTTTCCCTTATTTAAAACAACTATTTTATTTGCACCCATAACACTTCTTAGCTTATGAGCTACAACTATCACCGTTTTATTTTTAATTAAATTTGAAATTGCTTCTTGTATGATAAGTTCATTCTCGGGATCAAGCGAAGATGTCGCTTCATCGAGTAATATTATTGGAGCATCCTTTAAGATCGCTCTTGCTATGGATATTCTTTGTTTCTCACCTCCAGATAAAGTTGCTCCTCCTTGACCAATCATAGTATCAAATCCATTTTCCTTTTTTATTATAAAGTCATATGCCCCTGCCATTTTTGCTGCATTTATGATTTCATCTTTACTAGCATCTTCATTTCCAAATTTAATATTGTTATAAATAGTATCTTTAAAAAGATATACATCTTGAAATACCACAGAAAATTTATCCATTAATTTGTAAGGATCTGCTTTAGCTAAATCTATTCCTCCAATTTTTATTGTTCCTTCATCAGGATCGTAAAACCTTGATATCAGCTTAATTAGTGTAGATTTTCCTGAACCAGAATATCCTACAAAAGCTGTTAATTCATTCTCGTTGATATCCAATGTGACATCATCAAGAACTTTAGACTCTTTATAAGAAAATGAAAGATCTCGAATTTCAATGTTATTGCTTACTTTTAAGTCTTCTTCACCTTTCATAGGCTCTGCATTTAACAATCTTAGGATATTTTCTCCTGACACTGATGCTATTTGTAACCCATTATAATTTACAAGTGCAAGCTCTAAAGGATCAAAAATTCTTGTACCTACAAATAAGAACATTAAAAATGTGTCAATTTCTAAGTTTCCATTTAAAAATAAATAAGAACCTACTAAGCTCATCAAAGGAAGCCCTATTCTTAAAATCATACTTGCTATAGTAGTTAACGAGCCTACACCTTTCTCATTCTTAATATTTGCATCTTTAGAATCTTCAATATCTCTTTCAAGTTTAGTTAATGTTTCTTCTAAGCTATTGTAAGCTTTAAGTGTTTTTATCGTATCTAAATATTCATTTATATCCTCATCTTCTTTTATTTTTATCTTTTTTGTTCTTAAATAGATTTTTTTCTGAAAATTTTGCATAAGTCTTAACAGTAAAATAGAAATTGGTAAACCAATAAAAGTTGCTATTCCCATTTTTACATCAATTATCAAAAATAAAATTGAGCAAACAATAGCTACACATATACCACTAAAAAACTGTGGCAATTGATGAGTCACTGCTGTTTCTATTTTAAAAAAGTCATTCATAAGAGTATCTAAAATCTCCGTTGAGCTTTTGCCTGAAAGATAACCTATAGGCAGTTTTCTTATATGATCTGCTAATTCTATTCTTCCATCTGCTGCCACTTTATATCCAAGTTCGTAGGTGTATTTTGTAGCTAAATTCTCAAAGAAAATTGTTACAAAGAAAAATACTGCCATTATCACAAAATATTTCCATAAAAGATTCGTGTCTATTTTTCCTGTATTTCTACTTAGAAATAATGCTTCTACAATTTTAGCTAGTGCAATAAATGGTATAAGGTTAGAAATAGATGCTAAAATGTTTAGAACAATAGATTTTCTTATATTATTTGCCTTTCCTAAGGTAATATTTTTTATCATTATCTCTCACTCCCTTCTATATCCATTTGCCAAATATTTGTTTTTTTATAGATATCATAAAGCCTCTTGTATATCCCATCTACACAGATTAAATCTTCATGTTTTCCTCTTTCTACAAGTTTTCCATCAGATATTACTAAAATTTGATTTGCTTTCTCTATCGTATTTAACCTATGGGCGATCATAATAACTGTCTTATCTTTGACTAGTTCCGATAAAGCTTCCTGCATAAGATATTCATTTTCAGAATCTGCAAAACTTGTAGCTTCATCTAAAACCAATATAGGTGAATCCTTTAAGATTGCTCTTGCCACAGCAATACGTTGTTTCTCTCCTCCAGATAAATAAGTTTCCTTTCCTAAACGAGTTTCATATCCATGAGGAAGCTGTTTAATAAAATCATGACATCTTGCTTTTTGGGCTGCTCTTATAACTTCTTCTTTAGTAGCTCCTTTCTTCGCCATAGCAATATTATTAAAAACTGTGTCTGTAACAAGATCACTATCTTGAAAAACAAAAGAAATATTGTCCATTAAATCTTTTATTGAAATATTTTTTATATTTACTCCGCCAATTTCAATAGAACCTTCTAATGGGTCGTAAAATCTTGGTATTAAAGTCCCTATTGTTGATTTTCCTGCTCCTGAATATCCTACTAATGCAGTAACTTCTCCTTGTTTTGCACAAAAACTAATATTCTTTAAAACCTCTTCTTCTCCATAAGCAAAGCTTACATCTTTAAATTCAAGATTGTAGTCTAATATATCTTTATCGTTACTTCCGCTTAACATTTCTTTTTCATATATAAGCTCATATATTCTAGCCACAACTTCATTTAACAAATTCATTCCTTCTGCAAAATCTCTAAGTTTCAAAAGAGGTACACTCATAGCTGGGGCAATTATTAAAAAGAAAACAAAAGTAGTTAAAAAATCTAAGCTATAATTTTTTGATAATAAGCTTATCCCAACAGGTACTATAAATGTTGCTACTGAAAGTATGAACACTCTAAAAGACACAAAACCCGGTCTTATCATTGAAGTCATAGAACTTGTAAAATTTTTATAATCATTTACAGATTTCGAAAAAGTTTTAAATGACCTAACACCAGAACTAAATATTTTAACTTCTGGCATACCTTTTACATATTCAGTAGTTGCAGAATTAATGTCATCAAGAATCTTAAAATTTTCAGCAAGTCCGCCTGACTTTATAATCTTTGCCATAATCGCAATTTGAATTCCAAGTCCTATAAGTAAAACTAACAATGTTATAAATCCTAACAACAAATTCATCTTAAACATGACAACAATCATCGCTAAAATTATTGTTAAAGTCGAAATAAGATTTGGTAATTGGTGAGAAAAATATCCTTCAATTTGATTCATATCCGAACCTAACACTTGCCTTATTTTAGACTTATTATCTCCAGTGAAAAATCCTAATGATAACTTTCCAACGTGATTCAATATTTTTTTCTTTAAATTTGCTATTAAGATATATGAAAATTTATGACATAAGATGCTGCCAACATAGGTTAAAAGGTAAGCTAAAATTACAGCTACAAGTCCATAAATACAAAGGTTTATTGTGTTTTTATCTAATGCTCCATATAAAAACAGAGACTTAATAACCTTATATATTACTAAGATTGAGCATATACTTAGTAACATTCCCAAACTAACAAATATTATTCCACTGATAAGTCTTCCTTTTTTTACTTCACTGTAGGAAATAATATCTCCAATAGATTTCTTTTTTTTCATCTATAATATTCCTCCTTTTCTTAGAACGAGTTCGTTCATTTACCCTAAAACTAATACAAGGAAAACATACTCAATGTTTCCCTTGTAAAATACTTATATTTTGTTTTTATCTAATGAAGTCTTGGAAAAAGTTCGCTAATCACTTCAAAGGCTCCATTTGAGTTTGTTTTATTTTCTCCTTTATTGATTGAGTCAGTATATATTGTTCCAACAGCCCCATATAAAATAAAAGCTGCAAAACTTTTTACATTTTCTCTATCTATTCCCATATTGTTTTCTATTTTTTTATCTTCGATTCCTTCAATAATAAATTCAGAATAGACATCTATAAATTTTCCAATATAGTGAGTTAACTCCCAAAGCCTATACGAATTATCTGTTATTGAATTATTGAGAGAAAAATTATATTTTTTTGTAAATTGACCTATATCTTTTACTATAAGTTCTCTTAAGATTTTTATTCTTTCTTCGTAATCTATTTCCTTGTTTTGAAGTATATCTAACTTACTTTTTAATTTATCATCAAAATATGTTTCCATGCATGCCAAGAATATATCTTCTTTTGATTTAAAATAGTAATAAAACATTCCCGGAGCGCCATTAACTTCTGCGAGAATATCTCGTACCGAAACTTTCTCATACCCATACTTTTCAAAAAGTCTGGATGCTATATTTATAAGCTCCTGTTTTCTTTCTTCTGGATCTTTTACATTTCTCTTTACCAAAACATCACCACCTATTGACCGACACTCGTTCTATTAATATAGATTATCATTTTCTTATATTTTTGTCAATAGTGTCCTTAATTTATATTCTGAGTATGGTATAATTCATTTATTATAAATAAAACGCTTAACGCTTATAACTTTAACAGCAGTTAACAGCAGCAGCAAGCACAGTAAGTGTACGGACACTTACGAAAAAATTAATGGAGCAGACCTTTGATCTGAACCCGTAAACACGGAATAATTTAATAATCTTTTAAGCGGAATGTAATCTGTACATAACATGGGACATACCCGATTTATAAGTCAATAAACTTACTTGCTAACTTGTACACTTGATTAATTTCTTTACTTTGTAAGTTCCAATTAACCAATTCATTCTTAATTAACTCAGGGAATTTTTTACTGATATCTCTTAAAGCATTCCCAACCGATTTTCTTACATATTCACTCGAATCTTCTTTTAAATTGACTAATCTTTCAATAGCTTCATTCGGATTTTCTTTGAAATATGGTCTACTTGTCCATATCCTTAACCCCTCCGTTACTGCTCTCCTCGTATTCGGATTTTCATTTTCTAACCATTCATCAATTATTGGGAGTGCTTTTTCATATCCTATTTTCTTGCAAAATTCATCAAATGCCTTTGCCAATACTTCCTGAACTCTCCAATTGTCATCTTTGGAAACTTCATCTCTCATAAATTTTAAGATTTCATCGTCATCTGATAGGTGACCTAATAGAAATACGCCGTACATTCTCACTTGATATACATTAGATTTATACGCTAACAATGCTAATTTTTTAATGTATTGATTATCGCTAGACTTATAATCTTCTAGTGCTCTCTTTTCTTCCTCTTTGAATCCGTGTTCTATCAAAGAAAATTCTTCTTCTAAACTAGATATATATTCATTCAAATTAACTCACCTCAAAAAACAAGTATTAGTTATTGATATTATACCCTCATTAAAATACTATTAACCCTCTATCATCATAAACAGATTCACTTGTATCATTACTACACCTTATAGCCCTATCAAGAGCCATTATTGAAGCAATTACTCCATCTATCTTTTCTGTAGATTTTTCTTTATCTGCTTTTATATTCCCTGCAGGATCTGTTCGGATAAAAATATTATCCATCATCCACCTTAGAACTGGATTACCTCCTTGGGCTATTTTTCTTTCGAGTGTTAGTTTCATTAATTCTTTTGTTGGTGGAGACATATCTTTAAATCCTTGGCCAAAAGGAACTACAGTAAATCCCATTCCTTCTAAGTTTTGAACCATCTGAACTGCTCCCCACCTGTCAAAGGCAATTTCTCTAATGTTATAAATCTCTCCTAAGTCTTCTATAAATTTTTCTATAAAACCATAGTGGACTACATTACCTTCTGTCGTTTGAATGTATCCTTGTTTTTTTCATAAATTATAGTTTACATTGTCTCTTTTTACTATATGATAATCATAGGCTTGTGGATTGGTTATTTCTCCTATAGCTTAGACTATTTTTTAAAGGCTCCAACCACAATTCTATGTTTATTTGTTTATGAGTTAGATAACGCTAGACGTTTTATCTCGAGCAAGGATACGATACATAGTTTTTGTGGATGCCACAGCCAATTTTTCTTAAGGATGTGATTTTTATGTTTTTTGTTGGTATCGATGTTGCTAAGGATAAGCATGATTGTTTTGTCTTTAATTCTGATGGTGAAGTTGTTAAGGATGTCTTCACTTTTTCTAATGATTTAGCGGGGTTTAATTTTTTAAGATCTTCCATTCCTAATCCTTCTGAAAATTTAAAAGTGGGATTTGAAGCTACTGGACACTATAGTTTAAACTTAAACAATTTTCTTGTAAATTGTGGTTATAATCCAGTTGTTTTCAACCCTTTACAGGTTAATCTTTTCAGAAAATCTCATACGCTTAGAAAGAAAACCGATGCTAAGTTAATTGCTTCTATGCTTTCTTCCAGTGATGCTAAACCCCACTTACGTTCATCATATCATTTAGTGGAGCTTAAGTCACTAACTAGATATCGTTCTAGGTTGAAAGAACAGTTAGCTATCTTTAAAATTTCTCTTTGCAGAATTGTTGATATTATCTTTCCTGAGCTTCAGAATTGTGTTTATTCTATTAATCAAAAGTCTACTCTTGCTTTCTCAGTTTCCTTCTAGAAAAAGTATTGCTAATGCTCATCTTACTAAACTGACTAATGTTCTAAAAAACAATTCTAATGGCAAGTATGGTAGGGATAAGGCTATTTTATTTAAAGATTCTGCTATTAATTCTATTGGTACTGGTTCTGATGCTATTAGTTTTGAGCTTGTTCAAACTATTGATATTATTAATTTTTATTCTTCTAAGATTAATGAGTTAGAAGATAAGATAAAGGAAATTGTAATAGATACGGATTCTGTTCTTTTATCTGTTCCTGGATCTCTTTTACTTTAGCTTCAATCATAATGGCTAAAATTGGCGATATTAATAGATTTGATACTCCTAGTCAGCTTCAAGATTTTGCAGGTTTAGATCCTGCTACTCATCAATCTGGTAAGTTTGTTGCTAAGGATGTCTCTATGGTTAAAAGATGGTCTCCTTATTTAAGATGGGCTCTACTTACTGCAGCTAGAACTGTAGCTATGAGAGATACTTGTTTTAAAAACTATTACCAAAAAAAAAGAGCTGAGGGTAAACACCATAATGTTGCTTTAACTCATGTTGCTAAAAAACTAATTAGGGTTATTTTTAAGCTTTTAAAAACTAATTCTAAATTTATTGCTCAGAATTAAATCATTTTTATTCAATTTTGCCTAATTTACTTAGGCTTGTTTGCCATGCTTATTTTTATTTAATTGTCTTTTGTTTTTTACTCATTTTACTATTGACTTCATATAGTTAGTCTTCCCATTTTATATCTTTCTACAGTGTCATTATATCACAAGATTAATTACTTTCTATCCATCTTCTTATGATCATTTTCTAATCTGTTCTTAATTTTTGTATATTCCTTATCATTAATTAATTTAAGATCATAAAGTCTACATAACATAGCAACTCTCATACTATAAATCTTTATTGCTTGCATTTTTACCTCCTATGTAAGTTGATTTTTTTAACTTGATAAGTGGATTAAATCTGAAATATGCTAATCCCACATAAGCAACTTCAAGAATATTCACATTTCAAAGTATTTGGATTTTTATAGAAAGATGACAAAATACCCCTCACTTTATAAAGTGAAATTTGCCCTCTTTGGTAACCAGAATTTTTATTTTTCTGTAGTATTTTTGAGTTTTAATGATTAATTTAAACATAAAAAATGAGGACTTATGCTATTAGGCATAAATCCTCTTAAATGAAAGAAAGTCTTTCTAATAAGAATTGTATTTAATTTTTTAACTGAATTATATAGCTTGTAAACAGAGTAACCTAAAGAAAAAAAGTAAATTTATTTTAATTATGTTTTTTTATATTCTACCTCCATTCTCTTAGTTAAAGCTGTTACTATTCAAAATTTTCCTATTAAAATGCTTTAAATATTTTTTTCTATTAATTATTTAATCTCCATGATTCTTCCTTAGCTTTTGCATTAATCAAGTCTGAATAAAGTCCATTATTTTTAATCAGTTCTTCATGATTTCCTCTTTCAACAATTTTACCATCTTTTAAGACTAAAATCTGATCTGCATTTTTTATTGTTTTTAGTCTGTGAGCTATCATTATTACTGTTTTGTTCTCTGTTAATGATTCAATAGCTTCTTTTAGTTTATCTTCATTTTCTGGATCAATACTAGCTGTTGCTTCATCAAAGATAATTATTGGGGCATCTTTTAGCATGGCTCTTGCAATTGATATTCTCTGCTTTTCCCCTCCAGATAGACTCGCTCCCCCTTCTCCGATTATAGTTTGGTATCCGTTAGGAAGGCTTTCTATAAAGTCATGGCATCTTGCTTTTTTTGCTGCTTTTATTACTTCTTCATGGCTTACATTTTGTTTGCCAAATTTTATGTTGTTTTCAATAGTATCTTCAAATAGATATATATCTTGAAATACTGTTGAAATTGAGTTCATTAGATTTTCTATTTTGTAGTTTTTTATATTTTCTCCACCTATTAAAATTTCACCAGAGTTTACATCCCAAAATCTTGATATTAGATTACAAAATGTAGTTTTCCCTGAACCTGATGGGCCTACGATTGCCGTCATGGATTTTTCTTTTATCTTGCAGGATATGCTTTTTAATATCTCTCTTTTATCATAAGAAAAACCTACATTATTAAATACTATGTCATAATTTTCAATGGGTTTATTGATTTTTCCTTCTTTCATATCTGGCATTTCATCTATAAATCTAACGGAATCTATAGCATTTTCACAAGATCTTAGTATAGCCATATTAGATCCTGCACCTATAAGTCCTTCGAATATTATAAATGAAGCTATTATCATTAGAATAGTTTGAGCAAGTGGAAGTTCACCACTTAAATTTAATTTTATAGAAAGAAAAATCATACATACTGTTGTTATTCCCATAACAATTTTTTGAATAACAGTGTATGGAGTCACTGATTTTTCAAGATTTAAAAATGTTTTTGCTGTATCTTTTATAGAATTTTCTAACTCCCTATTGTTTTCACCACCAAGATTATAGCTCTTTATAACTTGCATACCTTTAAGTGTAGATAAAACCTCTTTTGTAAGCTTTGTTTGAGTTTCTATCATATTTTCAGCATTAGCTGAAGATTTTTTCTCCATTTTTGATGTAACTATAAAAAATACAATTACTCCCACCACTGCAACTATTCCAATCTTATAATTAAATATAAGTGTTCCTAAGACAAATACAAATGTATTTAAAACTCCACCTAATACTAAAACCAATAGCATTGGCACCCATTGTTCTGCTTGTGATAAACTAGTTGTAGCAATCGTAGTTAATCTTCCAAGACTAAAACTAGAGAAAAATCCCATTGGTACTTTTTTTATCTTTTCACCAATTTCAATTCTTTTATGAGCTGACATAAAATATCCTGCACGAGTCTGTGCTAATTGCGATGATTTTTGTGTTATTACTTTACCTATCAGAGATATTAATAGAATCACAAAACTAATAAATACATCTTTATACTCTAGAGTATCTTCAAAAATATTAACTAGCATATAGTAAATTGCAACAAATTGCAAAAGGTTAAATATTGCATGAATTAATCCTGCTACAATAGATTTTCTTATATAACCTTGTTCTTCTTCTGAAAAATTCCATATTTTTTTAAATACTTCTAACATTAATTATCACCCCTTAGATTAGCTTCGTACATATTCTTATAAATTAAAGATGAATTCAATAATTCGCCATGTTTACCTTGAGAATCAAGTTTGCCATCTTTAATGACAAATATTTCATCTGCGCTAACAATTGTCTTTAGCCTATGAGCAATTATGATTAGCGTCTTTCCTTTTACTAAATTTGCAAGCGCATTTTGAATCAAAGCTTCGTTTTCAGGATCTATATATGATGTAGCTTCGTCAAGAATTACTATAGGCGCATCTTTTAGCATAGCACGAGCTATAGAAATTCTTTGTCTTTCTCCTCCAGACAGGTGTCCACCACCTTCTCCAACTCTTGTGTCATATCCATCTGATAAATTCATTATAAAATCATGACAAACAGATTTTTGGCAAGCTTCTATTATTTCTTCATCGCTAGCATTCTTATTTCCCAGCCTGATATTATCTTTGATAGACATATCAAAAAGGTAGTTATCTTGAGAAACAAATGATATTAAAGATGACAATCTCTCAAGTGATAAATCTTTTGTATCTACTCCTCCGATTTTTATACTTCCCTTATCTATGTTCCAAAATCCAGCAATTAATTTTGCTATTGTCGATTTACCAGATCCAGATGGGCCAACCAAAGCAGACACTGAATTTGCTTTTATTTCTAACGTCAAATTATCAATTATTTTATTGTTTCCATCATAGGAGAAATCTACATTTTGAAAATCAATATTATAATTTTCTATTTCTTTTGACTTTTCAATATTTTCCAATTCTCTAGCATCCAAAATCTTACTTATTTCACCAGTTATAGTTGATATTCTAGACAAATCATCCATATAGTTCATAACTTTGATAACGCTTGAAACAGTAGCAAATGATAAAACTATTAATGTAATAAGATTTGCAGTATTGATACTATCTTTTAGATAAAATAGAATTCCAAAAGGTATAATTGTAAGAATTCCCATTGGTGATAACAGTCTTCCTATTGCAACTTTGTTCATAGATTCTTTCATCCAGTTATAATAGAAATTTGCATTATCGTAAACTGCATTAGCATACTTTTTATATGAATTTTCACTTTGATTAAAAGTTTTTATAACTTCTATTCCATTTATATACTCAACTACTGAATTATTCATATTCTGACCAATTGATACAGACTTTTTAAACATTTCTTTATAATGCTCGTTCATAACGCTTTTCATAATCCACATTCCTACTACAAATGGAATTAAGGATAAAAGGGCAAGTCTCCAATCTAGCATAAGCATATAAATTAGTAATAATATAGGTCCAACTAAATTTGCAGTAAATTCTGGAACTAAGTGGGCAAGTGAAGTTTCCATACTATCAACTTGTTCTACTATAATATTTTTCAACTCTCCAGATGATCTAGATAATACATCTCCTAATGGCATTTTAAATAGTTTTTTAGAAATATCATTTCTTATCTCACCAAGAGAATTAAATGTCGCAGTGTGGGATATATTCGTTGATATCCCTGCTGATACTTCTTTTATTACAAACATTAGTAAAATGCTTATACAAAGTGGTGTGTAGACTTTTAGATCGCCCACACCTTCTATTAAATTAACTATTACTTTTGCCATATATACATATGCAAAAAGACCTGCAACTACGCCGACTATGGCTAATATAATTGATAAAAAATATGATCCTTTTCTTCTTTTCACATATTTCTTTATTAAATCCATAATTTAATCAATCCTCCCTTTTCGAATTCTATTTATACTTTTATTTCCAATACAATTAAAAAAATCTAAAATTTTATCCTCATTCCCATCAACATTAATTTTTTCACTTCCATTTTTGGACATCAAATAAGCGGTATTACACGTTTGAAATAATAGTTCTATGTCATGTGTTATTAATATAATTGGAGTTTTTTTAATTTTTTCTTTAATTGCATTCGATACAAGTAACATTCTCCTATAGTCCAAACCTGCTGTAGGTTCGTCTAAAATACACACCTTCGCATCTTTTAGTAAAGCAATCAAAAGTGCTAACCTCTGCTTTTCTCCACCTGATAAGTCGTGAGGATTTAGCATTCTCTTATCCCATAATTCCAAGTCCAGAAGATAATTCTTAACTTTTGATAAATAATCTTTATCTTGATATTTATCTTTAGGAATTAATTCCCTTTCTACCGTTTCATGAAAAAACATATTACTACAATTCTGAAGACTAATCGCCACATTAGATAATCTCATGCTAGCAGAGTCCCCATAAGATGTCTTTCCTTTTTTTATAGGAAGAAGACCTGTCAATTCCTTAGCCAGTGTAGTTTTCCCTATTCCATTTTCTCCTATTAAAGCCATGCATTCACCACGACTTAGAATAAAATTAATTGGCCAGTCTAAGCTATAAGCTTTATTGGATAGATAAATATTATCAACAGTAACTAGTTTTTCATCATATTGCTTTCCCATACATGATTTTAAATTTATATCTCGAAAACATCTTAATTCATGCTTCTTTGCTACATCTTCATTTAATTCTTTCGATGAAAAAACCGCCTCAATTCTTCCATCTTTTAGAATGATAAGGCGATCCAGTAAATTACTTAAATATGATAATCTATGTTCTGCTATAACGATGGTCTTACCTTCTTCCTTGAGATGTTTTAATATGTTTCCAAGATCTCTTGTTGATTTATAATCCAAATTTGCTGAAGGCTCGTCTAAAAAAATAATCTGACTATCAAATACTAAAGTCGAAGCAATTGCTACTTTTTGTTTCTGCCCTCCAGAAATCTCCCTTACTTTTTTATTTCTTAAATCAGTAATACCAATTTCTTGTAAGGAAGAATCAACTCTTTTATGCAAGAGATGGCGTTTCATTCCCATGTTTTCTCCAATTAAAGCTACTTCATTTTCAACTTCTTTCGAAAAAAATTGATCATTTGGATCTTGAAATACATTGCCTATATATTTTGCAAGTTCTCCTTTACTATAACTAGAAATTGACTTTCCTAATATATTTATATTTCCAATAAAATCGCCGTCATATAAGTTTGGAATCAAGCCATTTAATAATCTTAATAAACTTGTTTTTCCACATCCTGATAAACCTGTAATTACAATAAATTCTCCTTGGTTCACAGCAAATCTGATGTCTTTTAAAATAGTTTTTTCATTATAGGAAAATTTTTCTATATCAACTTCTATACTTTTTCCCATATTGTAATCCCCGCAAATAATAATCCTATTAAAATAATGATATAATCACTACTCGTTAAAGATAGATCTTCGTATGAAGTCTTTTCGCAATCATATTCAAAGCCTTTTGTTACTAAGGCACAACTTAAAATTTCACCTGTTTCAAAAGCTTTATAAATCATAGGTACTAAATAAAGCTCTATACTACGAATTGGTTTTAGAAGGCTTAATTTTATATTTCTTGCCTTAATCCCTTCTTTTATCTCTGATAAATATTCTTTATATTCTGGAATAAACCTAAGAAAAATCGCTACTCCAATACAAATAGAATTTGGCACATGAAATCGCCTTAAAGAATATATCATCGTTGATGTCCTAAAGCTTGATAATATCCCTGCTAAAATCCACAAAGGATAAAGCTTAATAATAATCAGAGCCATTGTGTAAAGTGAACCTACCCATCCTGAAATTGTAAATTTATTTAAAATCGCTATAACCAAGCCAAACAAACTCACATAGAAAAGAAAGAATGATATAAACTTTTCTCTATTGACAGCAATAAGTAAAATAAAGCTAAACAATATCATCAGCCAATATACAAGCATCGTACTAAAAAACACGATGCCTGTATATATAAGCATAAGAATACCAATTGAATTTGGATTTATTTTCACATTGCATCTTATCTTATCTAAAATATTCAAGATAGCATTTCTTTTCTTTTTGTGTTTTTATTGAAGAATTTATTGTATATAAATTTCCCCAAAATCGTTCCTAAAATAGCGGCTATAATTTCCACCAATAATATAATTAACATATTCTTAGGATTGAAAAATGTATCCTTAATCATTTGCGCCTTTTCTGTCGTAAATAAATTAGGAAATGTTTTTACTAAACCATTAACTCCAAACACTAAAATAAAAAAGAATCCATGAAGTGCATATATCAACTGAGATATAACATATGAAATACTAATATTTTTATCATTTTCAAAATTTTCCCCGCTTCCAATACAAAGCTCACCTAATAAACCTGCAATTATCATTATTAGAAGCATCGGAACAAAGCCCATGATTGAGTATATTATTCCTGCTAACAGATAATAAATAAAAACTACACCATGTTTTGGAATCTTGTGGCACATAACAAAATAAATAGGTGCACAAAGAAAACTTCCAATGGAAACATGAACAAAAACACCGTAGGTACCAAACATTTGAGTAATTGTGGATGAAATCATACTTATAATAAATCCTACAACGCCTAACAAACTCACAATAATTACATCTTTTAATTTTAATTTCAATTTAAATCCCTCCCTAATTATCATTAAATTTTTTTAAGTATAAAATAATCACTTCTCTAATAAAATCTTCGTTCTCATTAAATACTTTTTTTGAACCCAATGGTTCAAAAGTTTCATATCCTAAAATAAGTGAATGTATTAAAAATAATAAAAACTTATCACCAAGCATACGTTTAGAAACTTCACTCTTTTCAAAATCAGAATATAATTTTTCTTCATATATCGAATTTAATTCTACATACATCTTTCTTAACTCTTCATTCCTCGCAACTCCTTGTAATAAAATAGCAAACAATGACTTATACTCGTTATCATCGTATATTTTTGATAAATGATACTCTACTAAAGTTTGTACATTTTTATCTGCACCTGATAAATTCCTCCTTTCTCCATAATTTAAGCCGTTAAACATAATATCATAGAAGATTTCATATAAACTTTTATAATAATGATAAACTCCACCTGTTGACATCCCAGATTTCTCAATAACATCATCCATTGTGGCGTTTTCATAACCTTTTTCTAAAATTATCCCTTTTGCAGCTTCTTGAATCTGTCTTTCTCTTTCTTCTTTCGATAATCTCTTTCCTGTCAAATTTATTCCCCTCCTATTATTATCGACTGTATCCTCGATAATAATTTTATCAGTATTGATAACTGTTGTCAATAGTAAAACTTAAAATCTCGCATAAATTTAGATAAAAATTTTGCTTAGGTTAAATTATCTAAGATATACTTGCTATCTATCAATATCTACTTTTATTTCCAATTAAAAAGTCAATTCAAACTTATCATCAGCTTAATTTATATAATAGATTTTATTTTCCATTTCTATGTTTTCAGCTTTTTAATTGTAGTTTCATATTTATCTCTTGATAACTCATAAACAATATTATATTTTAATAAATAATCTTTCGAAATTTCAAAAACTTTTTTAGCTATCTATTAAAACTTCCTTTGTGCTTCTTTATTAGTTTCCTTAAATGCGGTATAATTAATAAAACTTAATACACGCTTAACGCTTATAACTTTAATAGCTTTAATAGCAGCACAGTAAGTGTACGGACACTTACGAAAAAAATTAATGGAGCAGACCTTAACGGCTTGCTCCATTTTTTACGCACCTAACCACACGAAAGTTTACTTGAGTGTTTGGTAGGTGCTATGCAAGGACTTCCCAATAGCTAATATAGTTAGCGATTGGTTGAAGTCTACTGCTAATTTTTACCTTGTTAGGGAGAACCCTAAGACCCCGAAATATATTTTATAAAGGAGAATAAAATGGCAAATAGATTTAGAAATGAAAGAATAGAAATAAAACTAACTAAGGAAGAAAAAGAAGTTTTTCAAGAGAAAATGAAACTTGCAAATTGCAAAACTATGTCCCACCTTCTTAGAAAATGTGTATTGGAAAAAGAAATTTATGTAGTGGATTTAGAACCATTTAGAAACCTACAATGGTTACTTTCAAATGCAACAAATAACATAAACCAGATTGCAAAAACTACTAATACAACTGGAGTTATATACAAGAATGAAATCGAATCAATGAATAAACAGATAGAAAAATTATCAAAAGAAATATGGCAGATCCATTCCCTACTTCTTAATAAATCGAAAGAAAGTTCTTGTGATTAGTATGGCAATTACAAAAATACATCGAGACTGTGTAAAATTAAGAAAAGCCCCATTCCTATAGGAATGGAAAAACATTGATACACAAAAAATGTATCAACCCTTACCCTTATGTCAGGATTTAGATTGATACACAAAATTATTTACAGACCCCATTTTAGTCTTATGTATCTCCTCTTGAATTTATTATACTATAATTCACTCGCTGATTTTATAATAATCTCTTCTGATATCACTTTAAGTAATGGTATTTCCTTTAATAAGGCTTTCGAATCTTTAAAAGGTTTATAAATTCCTCTTTCATTCAACCTAACTTCATTTGACTTGCTGTGAAGAAGTGAATTTCTAGTTTTATATACTCTATTAGCCAATTTCTTAAATATATGTTTTTTGTCTCCTATTAAATCTATTGCATCTCCATTTGAAAAATTAACCGTATTGTTTTTATAGTATTTTATAATATCTTCATCAATTTCATTCAATTTTTCTGTTATCTTTTCAATATCTATATATTTTATTAATGTTAATTCCAATGCTTCTAATTCGCTTCCTACCGTACTTTCAGTTCTCTTTTTATTAATTAAATCTACAAGTTTCATTATATCTTTTTTTCTTTTTGTAGAAAATCCAGGATCTAGCAATATTTCTTTAACATTATTAACAACACCTTCTTTATAGATTTCTTCATAAAAATATTCCATGATATGATAAAATCCTATAAATTGTATAAACGGATCTTCTGAAGAGACCGCCATATGGTACTGTTCTGTTAAATCTTGTTTATATAATAATCTTGGTGCATCTAACTCTTCGCTTTTGTAAAAACTATTTTTATTCCTATTGGCCCGTTTCAACATTTGGCATTAAGCTTTTCATTGTTCGTATTACTTGGTCATCATTAAAGACCATCATTCCTGCATAGCATCCGTTATGAGATAAGTAGGCATACTCAACACTAAACCCTAAATCAAATTCTGCCAGTCCTTCAATATCTACTGCTTCAAAATTCTCAATTGCAGAAGGACAATATTTATTGAGGATACTCTCAGTCAGTGATTCAATTTGATCTAAAGTGATAAATGGAGCACTTGTACTTGATTTGCTGAAGTTATATTGATACATGCCTACCTCTCTTTTTCAATTTCTTCAATGAATTTTATCCACTCTTCTTCTTTAACATCTAAGTCTCTAGCCTTTCTCAAAGCTACGCTTACGCCTTTAGTCTTTAAAATATACTCTGGCAAATCAGGTGCCACCGTATTTCTTTGCTTTCCAGCTAAATCCATCATAATGGATGATTCTTCTTCATCCAAGTTTAATATTTTAACAATTTGGTTCAACCTGTCTAAGTCAAAAGAGTCTCTTTTTCCTTTCTCTACATCGCTTAGATACGGCGAGGAAATATTAAGCCTGTCCGCCATATCTTTTAAGGTGATTCTTAAATTCTTTCTCTTCTGAGAAATAAAATCCCCAAAAGTCAGTTCGTGATTGTTCATGATTACCTCCTATTATATTATTAGCTAATCTGCTAACTTATTTATATTTTACAACTTTTTAATTGATGTGTCAAGTCTTAATATCTATTCTGTCCACTCTCGCTATAAATATCTATCCTGTCTACACAAGAAGCGTTTTGTCAAGTACCTTTTTATATTTATAGACGTTTTTTCTGTAAGGCATTTTAACTTTTAGGCAAGAAAAAACAGTAAACCGATTTGATTTACTGCTTCGTGAATTGCTATCTTATATCTTTTATTTGGTTATTTGAGTTTAATAAACTGGGATTTATAAATTGCTATCTAACCATGTTTTTAGTTCATCAAAACTGTAATCTCCTTTTAACGCTACTCCATCTTTAATAATTGAATTCTTACATTCCTTTTTGTAATCTTCAATCATTCTCCCAAAACCACCTCCACCATGCGTGCAAAACGGAATAATTGTCTTTCCACTTAAATCAACCGTTCTTAAAAGCGATAGCACGGGTGGGGCAAAAGTTTTAAGCCAATTAGGAGA
>OFLS01000185.1_pt1 | contig 29478 bp, 45 predicted proteins | sample 1540891 | NCBI WGS metagenome assembly OFLS01 (sample SAMEA4413038, study PRJEB24355) | metagenome | biome: human; feature: gut; material: faeces | place: United Kingdom | collected 2010
TTCACATTTTAATAATGTTAACTATATTTATACTCGTTGATGTTAACTCCATTCCTGGCATACTTTCGGAACAGGCAATTTGTTTTCTTAGTCTATCTAAATCTTTTATATCAATGTTTCTTTTTTTGCTCAAAAATAAAATTTCTTTGCTAATAGGAATTACACCTCGCATATAATTAACAGTAACCTTAAATCTATATCTCTCAATTTTTCTCATTATTACCTTTTTCACTCCTATAGAAAATTATTTTGTAGTCATTTTTTCTTATCATATACTTTTTTTATTGTCTTTATTTCTGTTTGTTCATTATGAGTTAGTGTAGGAATATAATTTTCAATCAATATACTTAACATTTCATCAACACTTTTAACATCCATTACAGTAGTGAGTGCATTAATATAGTTAGAGTTATCCTGTGAGCATCGTATAGTAGTTGTCTTAGTGCTTCGTTTAGGTCTCTTATTGTTTTCTTCGGCAATTGTAAATACTGAATTTCTATCAAAGGTATTTTGAGGTTTTGGACTTTCTGTTTTCTTTAATAAATTATTTTTTTTTAATAATTCACTCATGGCTATTACCTCTCTCTATTAATTCAGCTGTTACTTTATCGTAAAGTCTATGAACGTTCATATCATGAACATCAAATTTTTTATTTACCTCTGGATCAATGATACCCGTCATGTCGTATCTTTTTAACCTTTCCATATTTTTAACTATGTTTTCAAATAAATTGCTTTCACCAAATGTTTCTTTAGCATTTTTTAAAACAGATTTATCTACAATAGCATTATTTTTCAAAAGGACAGGTAAAATCCCTAATATATCAAAATTTACTTCGTAATTATCCAACAGTTCTTGCATATACTGAATAAAGGCCTCGGCGCCTACAAAAGAGCGTTCTTGCGTCTGCAATACTATTACAACATAATCAGATGCTAAAATCGCAGAATCGGTAAATAAGCTTAGTGTAGGTGGAATGTCAAAAATTATATAATCGTATTCTTTATCAAATTCTGATAGTAATTTTTTGAAATATAAACCTCTTTCTTTTATTGAATCTGGAAACTTCTTCTCTAAATACAACGGATATGAAGTAAAATCTGCAAAACTTGGTAATAAAAATAGTTTATCGTTGATTTCTGTTACTATTTTTGACAAATTATTTTCAGCAATTGCAGTCATTAAAGTTGTTTCAAAATTCACTACAATATCTTTTTGATTCTGAACTGTTAAAAGCAACATTGCTGTTGCATTAGCTTGTGGGTCTAAATCAACTAATAAAGTTTTATACCCTTTCTTAGCTAAATGATATGCTACCATTGTGCTATTCGTAGTTTTCCCAGTACCACCTTTAAAATTCCCGAAAGTTATTTTCTTAGCCAAAATCTACACTCCTTTTTAATCTACATATTTTTTTTATCTACATTTATAATACTATTAAATATATTCAGTGTCAACAAAACTCATCTACAAATCTACAAATCTACATGTAGATACATCTACAAATCTACAAATCTACATGTAGATACATCTACAAACAAAAATCCTTATACAACAACATTTAATCGGCTATTTATTGATACATCTACAAATCTACATGTAGATACATCTACAAATCTACATGTAGATGTATCTACAAATCTACATGTTATTATAACCTATTCCATTCTTATATTTTTTTCTATAGACTACTGAATATAAAGAACAATTACATATAAGTCTAGGAATCGGAGGGGTTAACATGAGTACGAATCAAAATGAGTTACAAGATAAATTAGCAGTAGAAGGTGTAAATGCAAATGGCTATGGTGTAATGCCTAAGCTTGTAATGCAAGATAAACGATTAACGATCGAAGCAAAATCAATCTATGCTTACATCGTTAGTTTTGCTGGCGCAGGAAGTACAGCATTTCCTAGCTTACGAAAAATTTTAGAGGACTTACAGATTAGTGAAAAGCGTTTCTACAAACATCGTAAATTGTTAATTGACTGTAACTATATTTCTGTTACTCAAATTCGTAATGAGAAAAAAGAAATCATCAAAAATTTATACACGTTAATCTCTAATCCGAAAATTGAAGAAGAAGTACAAGATGAGGGTATCCGTCAAAATAACTGTGACCCTATCCCCCATTTTGACGGATACCCTATCAGTCAAAATGACCGACATAAAAGTAACAGTTTTAAAATTAACAATATAAAAGATGATGATGATATTAATAACGCATGCGAAAACAAATTAACTCATGAAAATTTCTCTAGCTATTCAAATCAAAAGGGCGTAGACTGTCCTTTAACAGTTCGAGAACGATTAACAACTGTACTCAAAGAAAAAGACTTCTTAGCTCCGTTGGCTGTTTCTTTGCTCGCTGCTGGCGTGTCTGATGCAGACTGCTTAGAGATTATACAGTTTATTGTTACTTTGCCAGTCATTGATGAAGAAGTATCAGACCTGGTTAATGCACAAATACGTGCGAACGAAACAGAAGCAAAAACAAACGGTCTTACTAGCTATAAGGCTTATTTCATTACAGGTTTAAAACAAAAGCTAGAAAATGCCGATATTTTTGTTCAAGAGACAAATATTGTGAATCCTGATACAATTAAACCGTTACCAACTGTTACCATGCATAATTGGGTTTAATTTGTTGAATGGAGGAGGAAAGGAAATGCAAGAGGAAGAGGCTACGACCTATCACACATATGAGTTTCTAAAAAAAAGAAAAGATGATCCTAAATGGAAAGATCAGTACTTACAAAGAAAAGAAGAGCGAGAGCTAAGTACTTTGTACAGAATCCTGTTTTTTATGATTTGTTTAAACATCCTTATTTGGGGATATGGAATTTTTAGATATTTTTTTATAATTTGATATTTGGCTATGCTTTTTTGTAATTTAGTTCATTTTATTTGAATGGAGATGTTGAAAATGAAAGAAGAACAAAACAGAGTAGATAAATCAAAAAAAAAGAAAAAAACAAAAAGAGCCATCTTAATAATTATTTTATTACTTGTTGTAGGTGGGGGTATTTTTTTATTAGTAAACAATAAAAACTTATTCACAGGACAAACCACTAAAAATAAGACTGCTATTACTTCGAGTGGTACCAACGTGAAAGAAAATAGTGCAAGTAAATCAAATCAAAGAGCAAATAGTTCTGAGGGTAGTAATACAGAGGAAAATAAAACTAATGCATCAACCGACAACAATTATAATATAGGCTATTCTTCATTGAATATTAACCAAAGAATTAGTTTGATGGCACGCTTATATGACAAGCTCGATTTTAAAGATTTTGTCACTATCTCTTATAATATAACTGAGCTACCTGATGGAACTCAAAATGTTGTTATTACAAATTATGGCCTTAATGCTCATACAGAAACAATTGCTTATAAAGTAGACAAAAATTCTATAAATCCAATCTCATTTCCGAGCGATCAAAAAACTACAAAAAATGATCTATTTAAAATATATGAAAAGAACAAAGAGCAATACGATGCATTAGCAGAAAAAGTTAGCTATGATGCTTCTTTAGAATTTTCTCAAAATTATAAAGCATCTGAAGCCTCTCAAGATACGAAAGATAATTTTCAAGACTTAGATATAGAAGCTATTAATAACGGTGATTTTAGTACTTTGGTTGGAACATGGAAAAATGGAAAGGGAAATGTGCTCGTTATAAATCCTGATGGATTAGTAAATGATAATCAAAAAATAACTCCTGTCCAAAATTCTGATAAAACAAGCAAAGTCCCATATGTAAATATCAATTCAATCCCAGAAGGACCAGGAGCAGCTATAGGGTTATACAAGGTAGGCTTCTTAAATCCTGAAGGAGATAATTCAGATACAACGAAACCTAGATTGGTTTTAACTCAGCAAATAGGAAATTATGAAGCAAATGCCTATTATTACCGTCAGTAAAAAGTAAAAAGAAAGCTCAATAGAAAAGATTAATTATCTTTCTTAAAAGAGCTTTCTTTTTTTAGTTGGTTTAATAAATTTATTTTCTCATTTTTGGTTAGGAGAGAGAACTTAATTTTCTTATTGTTTAACTTCTCTTTTTTTATTTTTTGAAAATCATAAATCTGCAATCAAATCTTTAAGCTTGAGCCTGATCGTTATCTACTTTTCTACGTTGTTCCATGATTTCATCAAAAAGAGCGTCTAAAGAATCGATGCCATACTTCTCAGCGTATTCGTCAAGTAGTTCATTTAGTTCAGCATCTATCTTATTATTTTCTTCATTCTTTTGCTCTTTAAGTTTATTTTCTGCATATATATAAACTTCATTTTGTCTGGATTCGTTCAATTGTTCAACTATTGAGACAATTTTATTTGTAATATTGCTAGAAGTTTTTAATTCTGAAATATACATAGGTACATCCTCATAAAAAAAAACTGCTGGATTAATAGAATAGACTTCGGCTAGAGTTTCCATTAGAGTGTTCGGAATTTCCCTTCTACCTTTAATATAATTATTGAAAGCAGCTTTCTTAATTCCCAAACTTTCCGCAAATGCTTCTTGTGATTTTCCGCTTTTTTTTAAAATTTCCATTAGTATTTCATTTCTAGGTTTCACAAAAACACCACCTTCCTTATACATAGTAACATCACGTACACGTTTTGTAAATATTTTACACGTTTTTAGTTGACAATACACAAAATGTATACTATATTAGTTAGCATAAGGAGGTATTTACATGAAGAAAAAAAATCTATTTCCTTTTATTAGAGCAGAACTAGCTAAAAGGAATATGACATTAGAAGATTTAGCTGATAGTATGAAAGAAATGGGAATAATAAAAGTTAGTGCATCCTCTCTATCTAATAAATTAAATGGACATAGGAATTTTTTACCTGATGAAATGTTAGTTATTTCCAAAATATTAGATAGTGATATAAATCTCCTTTTTTTTAATATCGAGTACACAAAACGTATACAATGTAGTTAACCTTATGATATTCCTTTACCATTATCCGAGTAAGGGAATATCTAAAAACGTATAAGATATATGGAGGGATATTTATGAAAAGATGGACTACCGAGGAGGAACAATTTCTTATCAAGAATGTTAAGTATGATCATAGAGGATTTGTTTGTAATGGTCGTGAATTAGCTGAGTTGGTCGGTTGTGATATCAAAATATTGTATTCAAAAATTTTACGTATGCGAAGAAAGGGCCAACTTTTTGAAATTTATTGGGATGATCCAATAAATCCACCAAATGCCCCATTTAGCTGTAGAGATGAAGAACGCATTATAAATATGTATAGAACAGGTTGTCCTATAGCGGTAATTGCACAAGAGTTAATAAGAACAGAAAGTTCTATTGCATGTAAACTAACACAGCTATTTAAAGAGGGACGTTTAAAACCAATTAGAAGGAGGCCTTACACCGAAGAAGATATTAATCTATTGATTAAAGAAATAAAATTTGATGAAAATGGTTATGTTTTAAATACGGAGTATCTAGCTAAGTTGTTGCATAGAACAAAATACCAGGTATTCAGAAAAGTATGCATATTAAGAAAAGAGGGACTTATAAAGACAATTCCAGATCGAAGTAAAGCTAATAAAAACTGGCATGATGCAATGAAAAGACAAATCGATTTGTCTTATCGATTATATTTATCAAAACAAAAAAAGCCTACTTCGTTTGAAGACGAAGTAAGCACTAAGCAAAAATAAGTTAATTAAATAATAACACGGAACGCATTAATTTTAAATACCTAAATACTATGAGGAGGGAATTTAATGTCTGAAAAAATTAGAACAGCCTGTAATAACATTTATGATTTTAAAGTTGTAGAAGAAGATGGTGTTAACAAAGTAAGCACTCCAAGTATGAATTTACCAAAAGTAGTAAAGGAACGAATCATGTTTTTTAGAAAATATCTTGATGATGGGATGACTTTTACAGGATGTCTACGGATGGTTATGGCAGTAGAAGATGAAACAGAGTTAAAAATGGATTTTGAAGCTGGCGCATACGAAGATTACTTACCAGCAACTGAAGAATTTAAACAGTGGCGTGACGAATTTGCATTATCGCAATTACACGAAATGGAAATTGCTGTTGCCTTAATTTATGGGTTAGGGGAGTAAGCGGAATGAAACCAGCGAAACTAAGCTTTTTAGATTTAGCGTTAATTATTGAGGGTATTTATTATGGTACAGAAGATGTAGATATATGTGAAATTGAAGACTTGCTAGAATATTTGCACGATAACGGACATATGGCTGCCGTTTTAAATACTTTTGAGGAGGAAGTAGAATGAAACAATTTAACATTGAATTAGTAAGACGTGACAAAGTCAAAGTGGAGCTTGATCCAAATTTTTTCAACGAGGAATGGTTTAAAGAATTCCGCCAGTTCTTTTATGACTATGAAACTTTAGAAGAAATAGCAGAGTATATCACATTTAATGTTGTGCATAATAACGAAACTTTCATCGATGGTATTGGTATACCTTTGAGAAATGGAAAACGGCCATATTGGCTAAAGAAAGATGAAGAAGTAAACGGGCACGTAAACGTTATTTATAACAGTTATGATACTGAAATCGAATATGACTAGGAGGAGCAGCGATGGAAAATTATGATCCAAATATCCGATGGGGAACTCATACAATTAAAGTGAGTTTCCAACAATGGGACTACAAAGGATTTATTATTTTTGAAAAAGGTGGAAATTGTAAAGGATTAGATATCTTAGAACTAGGTGAAGATGATTTATATGATGTGAAATTTAAAGAAAATCCAATCAATTTCAGATTGCTTAGTGCAGATGCTGACTGCGAAGATTGGTTCGCTATGACTTTAAAAAATGATAAAGAAGAACTGTTGGTTGAAGATGAATGGTATTGTTTGAAAGATTATATTGTAGGTGTTGAGATTGTTGATTTTGTTGAGAATGAATAAACAAGAAATGGAAGAATCCAATTTTTTGGATGAATATAAAAAAGCTGGTTGGAAACTATGTTCAAGAATTCTTGGCATAAAAGAAGAGGAGACAACAACAATGAATAAACAAGAATTGATTGGTATTTTAGAAGGTTTAGAAGGTGATTCATTCATCGAAAAGTACAACGAAGGATATGATCAAGCAGTTCGTGACTGTTTGATTGCAGCAAAACAGCTAGACGAACCGAAAAAAGTCGTTGTTCCGAAGTTCGTGGCGGAGTATATGGAAATAAGAAAAAGAGATTATGAAGTAGGAGGCCTAGGTGCTGCGATTATTAAAGTTTCAAGGCCATGTAATGAAACTGATTTAGCATCTTGGATGAATAACAATACTGAAGTGTTTGCTCGTGCATGGCTTGACGGCTACGAAGTCGAGGAAAAGCCGCTTTATTATGTGAAGTTACCTGATTTTAGACACTCATCAAGTGGCAATGTTTATGGATTAAAAAAGATAGTGAATGGTGAAATAAGAGTTGGCGTTTTTGATAAGCAAGAAATCGGTAAAACAAAAGAGTCACAACTCACAGAAAATCAAATCAAAGCAGTTGATGAGCGCTATTGGCCATTTGCTGTGAAAGTGGAGGAAGCAAAATGAATAAAGAACAGAGCTTGATTATTTGGAATCAAAATGGATCTACAATGAAATTTGAAAAAGTGGAAAATTTTGACGTAGCTTTTGATGGAGAAATCTCATTTAACTATTTTGGAGTTAGTACTAAAAAAAGGCGTAAAGCAACGTTCTACACTAAAAATATTGCTGGTTATGCTTTGGAGATGGATTATGCTTAATGAGCATATGTGGTGATACTAAATAAAATTCCAAAAAGGAGAAAAGCAAGTATATGAAAAATATACAACCTTACTTTTCTCATGATAGCAATGCACGAAATTCTGATGAGTTAATTCCAGTACGCATGAAATTTGGTGCAGAAGGTTATGGCGTGTATTTTATGTTGTTAGAACGATTAAGGGAAGAAGGAAACTACACGAGTATCAAAGATTATAATACGATAGCCTTTGATCTTCGTGTAGATACTTCAATCATTAAATCAGTTATTGAAGACTTTGGGTTATTTGCCTTCACCGAAGACGGTGAGTGTTTTTACTCCGAAGGATTGAATAAACGAATGGCCTTTATGGAAGAAAAATCAAAAAAACGTTCTGAAGCAGGTAGAAAAGGCGCTGAAAAACGCTGGTCACAAAATCAAAATGAGTCAAATGCTATGAATGAGGAAAATAAAAATATAGCAAAAAAATGGCAAACGGATAGCAATGCTATAGCAAAGCCATCAAAAAAAAATAGCAAACCTAAAAATGCTAATGCGATTGCTACCGAAAAAAATAGCAATAAAATAAAAGAAAATAAAAACAAAGAAAATAAAATAAAAACAAAAGAAACTGCTGCTTATTCTAGTATAGATAAGACAAAAGATAGTAAAGCTGTTTCCTACTGGTTAACTCAAGTCCACCCAGCAGAAGCACCAACGATTATGGAATCGATTAATTTTTGGGTAGAAGATTTTGGAGGATATGACGAAATTGTTATATTGGCCATTGATGAAATGTTGAAAAATGGGGCTAAGAGCTATAACTATTTGGATACCATTCTAAAATCTTGGGAAACAAAAAAACTAGATACACCTGAAAAGGTGAAAAAACATTTATCTGGTTATTATAACAAGCGCAAGAATGATAATAACCAAAAAGGTGGGAGTATGAGTGACTGGGACGAATTACTTTGAGTATTTATCACAAGTGCATGAAATAGACGAACGTTGCGAGATTCACGGTACTCGATTAAAAGTTTTTAAAGACTTTGAACCGTTTTGTCTAGCTTGTAGGGAAGAACGTATCAGGGAAGAAGAACAAAAGAGATTCGAACAAGCTTTTGACAGGAAGAAGCGACGGACTACACAAGAGGTTCTTTTAAAGGACAGCGTTTATACTGATTCAACACTGCAATCCGCTTGCTTTGAAAATTACCATGCGAAACCAGGTACTGAAGCAGAAAAGGCCAAAGAATTTGCTATAAATCAAGCAAGGGAGTATTACCGATTACGTTTAGAAAATAATAAATCAATTGAGCAAGAACAAGAAGAGCAACAGCCAGCATTTACTACGGTCTTTAGTGGACCAGTTGGCGTTGGGAAAAGTCATTTAGCAATGAGTATTTTAAAAAAATTGAATGAATATAACGATTTGAGTTACTCATGTTTATTTTTCAGTCTGGATCAATTATTGCGACGTATTCGAAATAGTTATGACGATGAAAGTGAGTATCTAACTGAAGCACGAGCGGTACAACTGGCGCTAGACGCTGATTATTTTGTACTTGATGATTTAGGAGCAGAGGTAGGAAGCATTGAAACGAATAAGCGAGCTACTGACTTTATGATTCGGGTATTAAATGCAATCGTTGATGGTCGCCAAGGAAAAGGATTGATTATTACAACGAATCTAACAAACTTACAGATTCAAGCAATTTATGGGCATCGGATTTACAGTCGTTTATTTGCAAACTCAAAAAATCATTTGTTTATTTTCAATGACGAACGACAAACACCAGACTATCGATTAATGGGCGGTGAAAAAAATGTGTAAGTGGTGTAATGACAAACGAGTGGTACAAGAATTTGATTCACTTTTTGGCATTTTAAAGGTTAAACCTTGTCCTGTTTGTAATCAAATAGTCAATAATTACGAAGCTCAAAAGGACGGTGACCTATTAAATGACAGACAATTTTTGGATGCTCCAAGGAAATCAATTGAAAAAATGGCGAGATAGAAGAAATCTAACACAAAAACAATTAGCCATGAAAATAGGTTGTCAACGTATGACGATTAGCAGGATAGAACAAGAAAAGCAAAAACCATCGTTAGAATTAGCCTATTCTTTAGCAAATGCTTTAGATTTAAAGATAGAAGACCTCTTTTTATTTGAAAACAAGGAGCGTGAAAATGTGTGATCACTGAAAATTATATTCATTCAGAAGGAAGAAGATTCGATGTACCGATTAAAAGAAAACGGACAAAAAGTAATGTAAAAGTTGGCGGCATTTATTGGTGTTCTGTAAAACCGTTTCAAGGTAAGATACGTGCGGAATGTTTAACGATTTACGATAACTCGGCATTAGTAAAAATTATCGTATGTGAAAAAGAAACCGATGAAGCGTTACAAGTTCAATTAAATCACCTAACTGTGGTTAGCTTAAAAAATATGAAAGGCGTGTAATAAATGAGTAAGCAAAAGAGAAAGTCGTTAGCTTCTGATTACCCTTATAAGCGCATCAAAGAGGTTGCAAGGCGTTATGGGTATAAATGTCTTAGTAACGTAAAAGAATGGGACTGTGGCCGTTTTGAGGCGTTTGACTGGCATATTGGAAAAGTAATCTTAGTAGACTTAAAGGAAGCGAGTGTGAGTGAATGGAATCCAATGACAAAAGAGTGGGATCAACAATAGAATTAGCGCCAGAACAAGAAAATATGATTCGTGTATGTACACGCCAATACATGGATGATACAAATAACTATCCTAGAGCATGGTCTGATCGGAAAGACGCTGTTATTACCAAGTATAAACCTGTCTATCGTCTAATGGAGAAATACCCTGATCCAGCAATGATTCAACGAATCGGCAATATAATTGTGGACGAATGGCGCAAGTATGAATAACCTTTTTTCGAAAAAGAGTTATTCTGTTATAATTAACAAAAAGAAGTAAGGAACAGGAGAATAACCCATGGCAAAATTCCAGAATGTATTTAAAGAAGCAAGTCGACGCATGAAAAATTTCCAAGCTCGTGGCTTTATTCCATCAGGTTCTAAGTATGTTTTCCAAGATTTTGTCAATGAAGTATCGGCAGAGAACAGAGGAGAAAACTACACAGGTGCTTATACAAAGAATGCATATAATCAAGCCTATGGATCAAATATAGATTACGATTCGTCAGAAACCTTTCAAGAGATTCAACAAGGTCGAAATGAGAAGCTTGTTGAAATTTACCAAAAAGAATTACTAGAAATTTATCATACGAATGATTTCTATGATATGGCATCTGATTACGGAAATGGCCGAGGAGGAGGTTTTTCGCCTTCTGAAGTAATGAATATCGATACTCTTGAAGGACTAATTGATAATGCAAGCGAAGCTATGAATGTAGAGCCTTATCTATTTAGAAATAAAGTAGGGCGTAATAGAAGTGAAGAATCTAGTATGATGGACACATATCAAAACCAATTCATCGAAGAGTTAGGTCGTTTAATCGATGAAATGAGCGAACAAAAAATGAAATATAAATACTAAAAGTTAGGTGGAACTTATGAGCAATGAGGTAATGAAATCTGATGCATTTCAAACAAAAGTAAAAACAATGTTAGGGTTAACTTATTTAACACGTGCCAAATTAGATGGATTTAACGGAAACCACTACATTTTGAAAGACATCTATGTAAATTCTACTAAAAATACTTCGCAAATCCATTACCTTGGATGGGATGATCCACAAAAAATACCTTTTTATCCTGATACAGATAGTTATCGTGGAGCAACTTCAGGAAGTAAGTACAACAAAGAGTTACTTGTTCCTAATGAACGAATGATTGAATATGATTTTGCTGAAGCATATACAAATATCATGAGAAACTATAAACTGCCATCGAATGTATACCTAGAAAATGTGCATTTTGATAAAGAAAAATTATTAGAGCGGTTAGCTAGTTATGATAAGCCTCAACCCTACAAAGAATTATCAACGTTCGTTTTTGTAAAAGTTGCCATTGAAGCAATTGCAAAAGAAAGTACGTATACTGCTTTTGGTTCACATTTTCAACAATATCGAAAAAATCTTAGTCGTACATTAACAGTTACTGAAATTGAATTAAAGTTAATTATGGATTTTTATGATGTAAAAGCATTAGAAATACTAGAAACGTATACTTTCCGAACACGTAAAGGCCTGTTAGAAGATTATTTTGAAAAAATTGATCGACTAAAAGAGGATGAAGAAACCAAATTCTTTTATAAAATGTTACGGAACAAAATTTATGGAACGATTGGTAAACGAGAATTGTCTACTCACGAAGCAAAAATATTTAAGTTTCCAATGTATAATCGTGCATTTTCTTCAATGGTAGCTGGCGTGTTTAGAGATAGAATCGCACGCTACGAACAAAAGTATGTAAATAGTGAATATGGACTTGTATTAATTAAAACAGACGGCTTGTATTTTAAAAAAGAAGTTCCTGAATTTGAAGCATTAAACAAAAAAGGGATTGTAAAGAAAAAAGTACATGTTATTACAGACCATGATGTGAAAAATTAAAAAAGAAATAAAAAGCGAAGCAGCCAAGCTTTGCTTTTTTGATAGAGAGGTGAAAAGAATGGAGAAAAATAAATATGAAACGGAAGAAGGTTATTTAAATGTGCCAATCATATGGGAAGAAGTGGAGCAATTCGCTTTTTTAGTTGGCGCACGAAATGTAGGTAAAACGTATGGATTCTTAAATTTTTCAATCAAACGAGGATTAGATACTATTTTAGAATGTTTTGATTTTTCTACACTACAGGAATTTAAAAAATTACCTACTTTGATGGAGGCAGAATTTCAATTTTTATTTTTACGCCGATATATAACACAAGCTAAGTCTGCCAGTAGAAATTTAGTATTGGCTGATTTTTATCAACCATTTTTAGATAAGTTGCCTGAAGAAGTAAAAAAACAATATGAAGTATTTGTAGAATATCAGGGATCGTCAGAAGAGCCTAGAGAAATACTATTAGTTTTTAGAAATAAGGAACTAAAAAAAGATAAAAAGTGTATTAAATTAGGTTATCTTGGTGCGGTAAGTATGGCAGAAAAATTTAGAGGGCCAGGTCTGCCAAAAGTAAAAGTAATATTATTGGATGAATTTCAATCGAAAAAAAATTGGGATTATTTACCAAATGAACCTGTAGAGCTAGAAGATATTTATGAATCCGTTGGACGTTTAAGATGTGGAACTGGAGATATTAAAGTGATTGCATTAGGGAATTCAGGGACAATTTTAAATCCTTATTTTGATTATTATGGATATGACGAATTCACGGAGGTTAAAACAGTAAAGCGTGAAGGAGAAGTTCTTTTTTATCATTTACCCAATAAAGCAAAAAGAAGCGAGCAATCTAAAAATTTATTTAAAGGATCAGCATATGGTAAATATTCATTAGATAATGATTTTGCGGACAATCAGTTATTTAATGTCATTCGTTTAAAAGAAGCAAAAGCACCTCGAAAATGTCTATATAATATTTTCTTTGGGGAAACATATATCGGTGTCTGGAGAACAGGAGACTATAAAATTCTAATTAGTCGTGTAAGTGATCCAGATAAATTAGATATTGTTGATCGGACACCTATAGAAGAACAAGTGTTAGATCAACAAGTATACAGGGTACTTTCAGATAAATTACAAAACAAACAACTTTATTTTGATTCGCCAGAATTGAGGTTAATTGCTGAAAAACACTTGCGCAAATATATTTATAATTCGGCGAGTGAATGGGAAACATTTTAACAAATAAAAAAACCACTCTAGCAAAAAAGAGTGGTTTTTTTATTTGTCAAGAGGCCAAAATGAGCGATGTATGTCGCATTGATGAGCGATGTACGTCGCTTTTTGATTTTTTCAAAAGAAAACATGCTAAACTTCACTTGAAATTTAAAAACTGGTGAAGTAAAAAACTAAATTTGAAGGGAGGGTAGGAAATGTTCAGTAAAGAAGATATGTTAACCTATGAAAAATTTAATAAAAATATACGAATGTTTCCTAACTTCTCGCTTGATTATGTTTATGGGAAAATCAATATATTTTATGACTTTCATAAAGATAAACAAGGTAAAAATACAAACTATAATCGTGAGTTGCTTTTTTCAATAAGTACACTTAAACCTTTTAGAATTATAGCTCCAGCAGGGTATCGTTTAATTCAATTTAAAAGTGTTCCGAATTTTGAAAAAATTGAAACATTAGCAATTAAATTATCAAGGACACCAATTAGCTTTCGTGGTGAAATTCCTTTAAATCATTCAAATGGTGACTTAGAATCTGGTGTTCTTGTTAGAGTTAACAGTTTAGAAGAAATTCTAAAGCCTAGAAAAGATAAAGCATATATTTTACCTAATGGAGAAATGTATATTCTTGATAATGAGGGAAAGCAACTTATTAAAATAGGCGGTAGTGATGGGAATATTGACTTAACGAAGTATGCGAAAAAACCAGAAGATATTGATATCATGGACCCGCAATTAAAGGCATTCATTGAAGAAGTCATAAAAGAGTAGGAGTGATTGGTAGTGAATGATGTAACTAAATTAACAAAAGCAGTAAAAAAATTATTTGATAAAATAGCAAATCTTGTAACGAAAGAAGAACTACAAAATTATGCAAAAAAAACTGATATTCCGAATACAGATAATTTTGTAACAAAAACACAGCTTGAATCTGATTTAACGAAATATGCGAAAAAACCAGAAGATGTATCGATTACGGATACAGAATTAAATCAATGGCTTGAAGAATTCATACAATAAGAAAGGCCTGATATAAGTGAACGATGTGTTGAGGTTAGCAAAAGCAGTAAGAAAAATAAATACAATTTTTTCTACGTTTAAAGATAGTATTTATACCAAAAATGAAGCAGACAATAAATTCATAAACCAAGAGTTGATGGAAAATGGATTGTATGTAATTAAAAATAAAAATATTGAAAATATGAATGATGCTATTCAACCAGGTGTTTATTCAATTTCAGCTACAGGAGTTGAAAATAAACCTTTACCTAACTCGGGTTCTCTATTTGTCAATAAAGATCCAGGAGGAATCAGACAGTTCTTTCAGACGGAGAGAACAATTTTTATTCGACAATTCGGGGGAATTCCTCCGTCCTGGACGGATTGGAAAGAATTAGGCTTAAAAGGTCCAAAAGGTGATACTGGTCCGATTGGTCCACAGGGACCAAAGGGAGATACACCTGATATAAGCAATTTAGTAACAAAAACACAGTATACAAATGATTTGAATAAAAAGATTGATAAAACAGCATTTAATGCTATAGGGCAACATATTTCTTTTAACGGAATCACTATACACATTCAAAAATCGAATACAGTTGTTACATGTAATGTCGAAGGAATATTTAAAAAAGGGAAAGCCAACGGATGGCATGAGGTGTCGACAAGAGCAGAAACAAGTTATAGACCAGTTAACATGATTATTAAAGTACCTTTAACAATAAATATAGGGAATACCATTCAAATAAATAAGTATGCAGCATTACAAATAGAAACATCTGGTCGAATCATGATTCGAGTTTATGGACTTCAAAATGACGATGTAGAGTTTGGAGGGAGTGCAACATGGATAAGATAAAAATATGGATTACAGTGGACGAAAATCAAATGCTTGCGGACTATTCACTTGCTGCTAAGGAAAATTATATTGAAATTGAAGTAACTGAAGAGCCGAAAGATTATTTGAATTGGGGATTACGCAATGGCAAATTAGTTCATTATCCTGATGATTTAAATGATTTAACAAACAATAGAACAACTTCTTTTGTCGGAAATGTAATGTTGAACTTTGCAGTTATTTCATGGGCGTTGTCCTATATACCGTTAATCGGAAAAATCGTTCTAGATTATCCTAAATATACTGATATTCAGTACGAATACGAACTACTTGGATTGACTGATGATAATATGGAAACATTTGTTAAATTTAAACGTATCACAGAAAAACAATATAAAGAAATAACAGGAAAAACTTATCATGAAAATGAAAGTTAGTAGGAGGATATCATGGAAAAATATTTTAATACGGTTGCAATGACATTTGGTGTATTTGGAGGAGTTATTGTCAGCTATTTGGGAGGCATGGACGCTATTTTACATGCGATTTTATTTTTAGTAGTGATTGACTATATCACTGGATTAGCTAAGGCATGGAAACAAAAGAAAATTTCAAGTGAAGTAGGTTTTATTGGTCTGCTGAAGAAAATTATGATTTTTGTAGTGATTGCCGTAGCGGTAGAAATTGAAAAATTAACCAATAACAATATTCCTTTAAGAGAAGTAGTTATTATGTTCTATATTGCTAATGAAGGAATATCTTTATTGGAAAATATATCAGAATTTGTACCGCTTCCTGATAAATTAAAGGATTACTTTATACAAATCAGAGATAGTAACGAAAGAGGTGAAAATAATGACATTGAACGTCATTGATATTTCTAGTTGGCAGACAGGTATTAATTTAGGAAAAGATGGTGTTCCTGCTGATGGGGTTGTTATTAAAGCTACAGGAGGAACTGGATATGTTAACCCTGATTGTGATCGAGCATTTCAAGAAGCAATTAAAAGTGGTAAAAAAGTAGCGGTCTATCATTATGCACATGAAATCGGCTTTCAAGGAACAGCTGAACAAGAAGCGGAATTCTTTTTACAAAATGTAGCTGGATATATTGGAAAAGCGATTCTTATCCTAGATTGGGAAAGTGACAATAAACATGATGTAGCATGGGCAAAGCGTTGGTTAGATACTGTTTATGAAAAAACAGGAATTAAACCATTATTTTATACGTATACACACATGGTTAATAATTATGATTTTTCTAGTATTGGAAATGCTGATTATGGGTTATGGATTGCAAATTATCTAAGTGACAAACCACAAGGATATAGTCAACCAGCACCGCCTATCAGTAATGGGTTTCCTTTAACAGTGATGTATCAATATACATCAAGTGGGAAATTACCTGGCTGGGGTGGATACCTGGATTTAAATGTATTTTATGGAACGCTTGAAGACTGGGACTTATATGCAACAGGAAGTAAGCGGCCAGAAAAAGAAAATGAAGAAATAAATAATAATAAAAAGGAAGTGGCAACTATGCATTGTATTTATGAACGACCAATGAGAGATGGAAAACCAAATAATGATAATGGAAACACGTGGGGGAAATATTATTGTAATGGCGTTAATTGCCGTCATATCCCATATGAAGATAACGTTAAGTTATTGAAAGAACTATACAAAAAGAACAATGGACACGAAATGCCTGTTTATACAAAAGAAGACTGGACTATCTATGCGCCGTGGTATAAACGATTAGAAGAAATGTTTCCAGTTGTCTAATTCTTGTTATTAATTAAAGGAGAGTGACGCAAATTGTCTAGCTACACTATTGAATTAGGATTCTTATTAAGAGGATTTTCAGATATTAATGAAAATCCTATGATGTACGCCTCTCCTTTTTCTATTATTGAGAACTCCCGAGAGAATTTTTTTAAGGCTTTAGGAAGATATCCTTTTAAAATTTGGGGAGATGAGCGGGACCAGGCGTTTAAAGAAGAATTTGAAAGAATGTTTTTAGAATATTTTTATATGAAAGAGATAGGATTTCAAACACCAGCCGCTTTTTATTTAGAATTAGGTAATTTTCTTCGGAGAAAAATGCCGATTTATTGTAATCATTGGCGTTACCTCTTAGAAGAAATGTACGTAACTAGTACAGGTAACAGTCAAGGAACCACTACTAATGGAGATAGTAGAGTAATTGATTCTAAAGGCCATTCTGAAACGAATGGAAAAACTGAAAGTGATAGTAATACTAAAAGTGTAACAAAAGGAGCAAATACAGATTTGCCCGATACCCAATTAGACCTTGATGTTAGCAATTTAGATTATGCATCACAGGCAAATAAAACTGAATCAACTAGTGATACAAAAACTACAGGGAAATCCAATAGTATAACAGACAGCGAAGATCATACGATAAATAAAGGTAGTTCTTCTGGTAATTCTATTACAGATACATTTGGAAGAAATAAAGATGTGTTTGATATTTATAAACAATGGATTGATAGTGGCTATGACTTATTTACACCACTTTTTCATGATTGTTTAAAAGAACAAATTTTTATGCCACTACTCTAGGAAGTGATTTTTATGAAACGTTTGTTAATTAATGAATGGCGATTATTGTCAAAAGAAGAGCAAGAAAAATATCACTATGTTAGTGATGAAGATGGGTGCTATTTTTGCGAAACGCCACCTGAAGAAAATCAAACAGAAGAAATAGATGATTTTGAAAAAATAATGAATAGCAAAGGGGAATAAAGAAATGGAAGACGTAGAAAAAACACCAGAAGAATTAGCAAAAGAAGAAAAACTAGCCGAATTTTTAGGCGAAGAAGTGAAAAAGGATGTTGAAGAGGAAAATCCAACTGATCCAGTTGATCCAATCGAGGAAGAACCTACTCCAGCAGTTATCAAAAAATTAAATCCTTTTGAATTTGTCTACACACAAGAAGGAAATGTTCTGATGAGCGATGAAACGTATCAGAAAATTATGGCTAAATTTTTTTAGTAATGAAAAATGAAAATAACCTGTAGAGGAGGTGAGGACAATGTCTGTATACGAAGGAACAAAAGGAATGCTACAAAAATTCCAAAATAATATATTTGAAAGAGTTAATCAATTACTAAAAGACAGAGATGGAAAAATTGAAAAAAACGCCTCCGATATCCTTTCTAATGCAAAACAAGCCAGCCAAGACTTAGATAAGCTAAAGAAAGAAACAGAGGCGCAAATCAAACAACTATCAGATCAAGTGACAGCTGCTACTGATAATACTAATGAATTAAAAAAACAATTGCAAGAAGCAATTAAACGTATAGAAGTTTTAGAAGGAAAAACAACATCTTAAAAAAAGAATGGAGAATGAATCATGGAAGAAACAAAAGAATTAATCGAAGAAGCAGTGGAAGAACAAAAACAAGATGCAACAAATACAACGTATGCTGAAGATGACGGTCAAGAAGAAGTAGTTGAACCAGCTGAAACTAATGAACCAGAATCTTTTGAACAGACTGAAGGCGACGTTGTTCCAGTAGAAGAACCAAAAGAAGAATGGCAAGAAGATGCTAATCAAAATCAACAAGAAATTGAATCAGATATTCCAGAAGAAGTTGGAACAGGAGCTTTTTCTAAAGCACGTAATGCGTGGGCTAATGGCTGGGGGGCTTAATCATGAATTTAGATACTACCCAACAAAAAGTTGCGGTACTTGAAGCGCTAGATAATATGTCGGTGTTTCTATCAAACAATAAAGAACATATGGAGCCTTCACAGTTAGCGCAGTTAATTATTGATCAAGAAGAATTAACAAAAAAAACACGTGTACTTTTCCTAGAAGAAAAGAATTTAGATTCTGTACTGGAGAAACTAACGAATGAGGTTAATAACCAAGAAGAATTGATTAATAAACAAAAACGTTTGTTAGAAGTTACAGAAGCTGAACTCGAAGAAAGAACACCTGACGACGAATATAAAGGAGTGATTGCTAATGTTTAAGGCAGAACTACCTAAATTTTTTACCGTCGAATCAACTGATCAATATTTTGTTGACGATGTAAACAAATTATTTGGATATAAAACCCATGAATCTTTTGAAGGCGAAAGCCTAAAAGAATTTATGGATGTATCCAATACACTGGAAGATCGTCTATTAGAATTCAATAACATCATCAACCAAAAACTGTCTCATTACAATGATTTAAAAAAATCCTTTGAAAAGAATAATGAGCAATTACGAGAATTAAATGATCAAATTTGTGTGGCCAAAGTAGAAAAGAAAACTTTTGGGCATAAAACATTAGCTGAAACATATGGAGAAGGCGAAATTAAACCAGACCTAGTTGATCTAATTAAAAAAGAAGAGGAGTAGAAAATTATGAATGGATTTAAAAACTTAGGTGTTACCGCACCAGAATTTGTTAACACAGTTAGAGAAGTATTACCAGAACCTTATCGTAGCAATTTGCCTATTGCTAAAGCAGGACAGAAAGATTTTTCAGCTATTGGGCAAGTTCTTGCTGAAGATGATCACTTTGCAAGTTTATGGCATAAAAATGCCATAAAAATGGTAATGAAAATCTTGCAACGAGACAATAAAATTGTTAATCCTTTATCCGAATTTGAAGGGGAATTAATTACATCAGGTGAATACATTGAGGATATGATTTTAGATATTGCTGAAACATTCCAATTTGACCCTTCAGCAGCTGAAAAACGATTGTTTGAACGCCGACCACCCGAATTGAAAGCAGTAATTCATAATCATAAGCGTGATGTTTCAAATGTACGTACGATTCAAGACACGTTAATTACGGATATTTTCCAAAGTGAAGCAGGTTTAGATCGTTATGTTATTCAAGTAACACAATCAATGCTTTCAGGTAATGAACAAGAAAAATATTATGAAACAAAAGCTTTGATTTCAACTGCTATTCGTAAGGGATTAATGCGTGTCATCGACTTAGGGAATAAAGTTACATCAAAAGACTTACAAAAAGCGATTTTACGACACTCAAAACGAATGGTTCACCCTGGACGATTCTATAATATGGGAAATGTAGGACAACCTAATAATATGGGACGTACTGGAATTAGTATCCAAGCAGATCGCCAAGAATTACGTATGCTATTACCTGTTGATACATCTGTTGATTTGAATGTTGACTTCTTTGCTGGTGCATTCCATTTAGATGCAGTACAAAGTGGATTGGCTATTAAAGAAGTAGATGCTTTCCCAAGTATTTATGAATATACAAAAGATCACACGATTACAGATATTGATATGGCAAGTGGTTTCTTCAATGACTTTAACTATAAAGTCGGTGATGTTGTTCCAAAAGGAGCACAAGCAAAACCAGAAGCGTATGAATATGCGAAAGAAAACGGATTAGATGATATTGAACTAGTATTTGATGCTTCACGTATTCAAGCGGTTATCTTAGACCGTCGCGCATTAGTGATTAATCCAATGTTAGAAACAACATTAGCATCACAACCAAACTCATTAGGACGTTATGTTCAAATTATTTTACAAGATAAAGAACTATTTTCTTATAGTCCATTTATGCCTGCTTGTGTAATCATGTCTGACGCCCCAGATGATTGTAATTCGCAGTGTGAAAGAAAAGTCAAAGATGTAACTGTTGATGGTAAAAGCGTAGTTGGTGAAAATGGGGTGGCTGATATTCCATACACTGAAGACGTGACAAAAGCAACTGATGAAGTTGTAAAAAATGAAGAAAAAGAAGCCGATACAAAACCAGACGAAAAGAAAAACAGTAAGTAAAACGGCTGAAAAAATAAAGAAAAAAGGCCGCTAAATTTAAATTAGCGGCCTTTTATTTTAGGAGAGATATTATGGAAAACCAGTTATTTGAAGATACATGGGGATACCAAACAGGTTTAGCCTCTTCATACAACAACGTGATAGGAAATAGAAGAGACTTGCTACAAGGTGTTAGAACTAGTTCTACAACTACTGGAGATAATCTGGGAAATAATTATGTACAATTCGAAGCAATACAAACATTTATACTAATTAGACAAATTAAAGATATGCTGATCAATTTATTTAAGTATGAAAATATGCCGCCTACGTTAAATACAGCTCAATTAGAAACTATGCTCCGTCAAATGGGTGGAGGGGTTTGTGTAGGTAAAGACGAATTAGGAGACCTAGTGATTTTAGGAAGAGCAGACGAATTAGGATATAACCTATATGGGAATGTTATCCCTAGTCTTTTTGACGGTAATAATAATTTTTTACAAAGTAAAAAGGTTATTACTAACAGAAATTTAAAAGGCGATTATGTCGTTTTTTATAACAAGCAAAGCTTTAATGATTTTTATGCTACTGATTATGATATCGTCGAACACTATGCGAAACAATTAGCAACTATTAAAGCAACAGAACGAATGAATATTATGCAAATGCGTAGTCCATATATTTTGAAAGGTAAAAAAAACGGCCAAGTCGGACAAGTATTACAAAGTAAAATTCAAAAAGGTGACTTGTTTTTAGAGGTAGAAGAGGGTTCAGATATTACAGATAAAATTGAAAAATTAGATTTAAATGTAACAGATAGGACACCGTCACTACAAAATGCCTATCGGAATACATTTAATGAAATGCTGACGTTATTTGGTATCTATAATAACCCAGAACAAAAGAAGGAACGAATGATCGATAGAGAAGCAAGTTCAAATAATCATGTTATTGAAGGAATGGGTGACATTTACTTTAATGCTCGTCAACATGCGGTTGATTTATTGAACCTCGCTTTTGGTACAGATATCAAAGTTCAGTGGAATAGCACAGTAGCATCAATGTTTAGAGATTTAGGACAAAAACAAGGATAGGGGAGCAAAATTATGTCAATTTCAGAAGAAAATAAAAAGAAAATAAGTGAACTATCAGGCGCACAAAGTCCAACACCGCAAACACAAAAGCAATTGCACAGTTTACTTCACCGATTCAATTATCATTTTCCCCAACTAAATTGGTGGGGAAATACACCAATTGAACCTACAGGGGCTGGCTTAACTTATGCTGAATCAATTACTTGGATTCAACATATGATTCACCATTTATCAGATTGGGCTGGTGGAATGAATGAAGAACTACAAAAATTACAAAAAGATTTAGCTGATTTAAACATTATTATTCAATTTGAATTAGCAAGTCAATTACCTGAAGTTATTCAAGAATATGATTTATTTGATTTGATTGTAACAGGTAATAATGAACGAGTTTCCTTGGTAACAACACAATCAAGCACAACTAAAAAAGAAGAGTCTGTATTTTGTTACGCTTTTCGGACAGAACATGGATTTGTTGAAGCAACCAAAACAAAACAAACTAGTTCAGAAGCAGGTTGTGAAGGGAATCTTACAACATGGACAATTAATGTATCTGAACGAGATGGCGGAAATGTATTAAATTATGAATTTGGAGTAACAAATATTCCTAGCAAAGTAAATCGTGTATGGATTATTAACCGATCAGGAAACAAAATGGATGGGGACAAAGAAGTCTTTTATATTTTTGAAGGCGAAATTAAACGAGCACGATTTAATAAAAATACAATTTCAAGAGGTAAACAAGGGACACTGAATTTTGAAAAATTAAATATTAATTATGATGCATACTGGATTGTCAACGTATTTAAACGAGTGCCTACAAAGCGTAATTTGTTACATTATATGACACTGGATTATAAAGTTTATGAATATGACTTAGAAACAGGAAACGAAAAGCTATTGTACCAAATTCCTGTAGCAAATCAAGATATTTTTGATCCAATTAATGATGTCATTGAAGGGAAAAGTACCATTTGGGCAGTTACGTATAAAGGCGTAGAAACAAGAGAGCCTGATGTAATGAAAGGCCTTTGCTTTGAACCTTGTTTTGATGGGGTGGAAATGTATGATACATGGGAAACACCAAAAGAAATTAAGTTTACTCATGAGAATATTTTGGGAATTACGCCTGCGAATATGTATCAAGACTATATCAATCAAGAAGAGTTAGAAGGAGACAAGTCATTGTTGAGTTGCTTTATTCTATCTTCAAAAATGAAAGAAACACCTTATACATTAAGTGTTTATGAATTAAATCCTCGAAAATTTGATAATAGTATTATCTCTAAAAATTTAGATAAATATTTCAAAGATGTAGTGCTAAAAGATTTATATAACAATGAATCACTGATTGAATATCAAGGATATTTTTCATATAACGTTACGGACCGTATTAAAAATTTTATTGATGCACCAGCTTTACTATTAGAAGATACGGAGTTTTCAAAAGCGGGTGTACAAATTGTTTTAGAAAACTCTGAATTTATACCAGAAGGCAACCTAAGAACGTTCTGGCAACGTTTGAAGGTATTAAGCTTAATGGAAAATAAAAAGCCGTACATGCGCATTTTTGAGCGTGTGGTGCAACAAATGATTACAACAAATGGGATGATTCGTAATAAGGCAGGACGTTGGCAAGAACAGTCTATACCAACAACGAGTGAAAAATTAAATCCTTCAGTTGCTGGTAAGTTCGACTATCTTTCTTTAGCAGGAACAAAGAAAACTTATAATGCTAAGGATTTCGAGGAGACATTCTCAGATACACCTCTAAAAACCTATAAATATTATGGATTACCATTAGATAAAAATCATCCGTTGCTTAAAAAGTTGGAAGAAAAAAATACAATTATTTCGGTAACAAAAGGGACGGTTAATGAAAAAACAGCAAGTCAATATGAGACAGTAATTAAATTAACTATCCAAGATGAATATGCAGAAATCCAATTTAGAAGATTAATGCGTTTTGATTATAAAGATTTTGATTCCAAAGTAGGAGGTCGCTCCAAAGCAACATATATTAGTCCGTGGGCATATGTCTACTACACTGTAAGAGACGATTCGGCACCTGATGATTATGAGAAAAATCCGAATCAAGGGATTGATCAAAAGTTTTTGGATATCATTAACAAGATTTATGAAACGATTAATAACTTGGATAAAAAATATGAAGAGATTACCAATAATCTTAATAAAAAAATCGATAATATTGATAAGAAATATGAAAATATTACAAATCAATTGAAACAAGACATCCAAAATATTAATAACCAATTGAAACAAAATAATGTAGCAATGGAAAAAGTTTTAAATAACTTGAAAAACATGTCTGGTATTTGGGTTCAAACAGGTGATACGGTCCTTGAAGGTGACTTTAAGAAAGATACTGGGATTGCTGGAGGAAATATTAGTGCCTTTGGTCAAGATGAAAGTCATTATATCCGTACAGGTAAGAATCGAGATAACGACTTGATGGGCGGTGTTTAGAAATGGCATGGCAAAATGTTTATGGTAGTTGGAAACACGATCCAGGAGTAAAAGGGGACGTTATTATGGCAGGAGGGCCAGGTTGGAATAAATTTCCAGGACGCCCTCCTGGTTCTCCTGCTCCATATGGAAAAGGAGTAAGTGTTGTAACAGTAAAAAAAGACACATATCGATTTAAATTATCTCTAGTTGCATATGCAATTTCAGTGACGACAGGAGAGTATTTTGTTAGTTCTTATCAAGGTGGTCCCAATGCGGATTATCAATGGATAATAAAAGCTGCAATTAGTTACGATCAAACAACTGATCCTGCAAAAGCAAAATATCAAAATTTATTTCAAGAGAATTTCAAAACAATGTATCACGGCGGAGAACCATTGTATGGCAATACTAATTGGCATACAAAAGCGTATGAAAAAGAAACATCTAATACATTTACTGCAACAAGTAAAGATGTATGGATTCGTATTGAGATTTATGGAGAACCAGCGGTCACACCATTATATGCATACTTTAAGCTGGCATCAGCATTTGAAGAGTTTAGACCGTGGGCGATTCGAAAAAATAATCAATGGAATAGTTTAGATAAAGAAACAGGATTCTTCAAAAAACGAAAAAATAGTAAGTGGGAAGATATTCCTAAAATGTCTTATGAAGATGCAGGAAAAGATAATAAAGGAACGTCACGTATTAGAAAAGATGGAGTATGGAAAGGTCAAGGCAAAATTGGAAATTAAGGAAGTGAACTTAATGGATCGTCATTTAACGGAAATTGTATTATTTAAAAATACTCCTCTTAATGATTTTCAAAATACTATTCATTTTAAATCAGATGAGGATAGAGACAATTATTTTCTTAAAGAAAACCATTTTAAAAAAATAAATTTTGATACGGGTTTTAATTTCGTGAGAGATCGTCTGCAAATTAAAGCACCGATTGAATATGCAAAATGTGATGGTGTCAACTATTGTACTTTTATATCTTCACGTGATAATAAACGGTACTATGCTTTCGTGATGTCTTATCAATACATTAATGAAAAAGTTACTAGATTGAATTTAATAATTGATGTGGTTATGACGTTTACGCAAGGTAAAACATTGAATACATTGAAAAATATCCATGTTATTAGAGAGCATTTAAATCGATCAGACTATATAAAATATTTACCATTATTGAGAACTAATGGAGATATATTAAATACAACAACAAAAGCATATGTTCAAACTAAATTAAAGTCGTTTAAATCCTACTTTGTTGTTTTTCAGAGTTCAGTTGATTTATCAAAAGAATTCGGAACTGTAGATGCGCCCAAAATGGAAACATCACAAGGAAATCAATATGACAATATGACTAGCCCAGTAAATCTTTATGCGATTCATTATGAATACTTTAATGGATTAATGAAAATTTTAGCTCCGTATCCGTGGATTACGCAGAACATTCAATTACTCATGATGATACCTGACGATTTTATAAACTTAGAAGATTTGGTAACTGTTAAAGCAAAAGAATTTAATTATGAAAACCTGAAAACGTTCAAGAAAGGTGGGAAATCCCTTAACAAAGAACTTGATGGAATTAACTATTCTATTAATGAATTATGTAATATATATGGAATTGACCATAATGAGGAAAAACATTTGTTAAGAACAGGATACACAACAGCAGAAATTTATAGTTGGGATGGTCAAAGGATTTTATTAGATAACGCATTTTTAGATGAAAACACTGGCATTAAATTCAGAGCGAAAACATCTATTGGTTATGAGAATAAGATTGCACTTTACCCAATTAATTATAAAACAACGGAAAAAGAAAAAGCTGTTAAAAATTCAAAAGGTGAAATTCTGATTGATAAAGGTTCATTTTTGAATGATGCAATAATTTACGACAATTTCACAGAATTACCTATTTTAATCGATAATTATCGACTATCAAAAGCAAGTAATGCATACAGTAGACAATTAGCAGAGGACAGATTGCCATCCAACCGAATAAATTCAACTGTTAAAGATATTACTTCTGGGAATCTTTTAGGTAATATGCAATCGGGTAATTTACAAGGGACACAAGGAAGTTTCTATAATGCTGTAAATCTATTAAGCGATTTAAAACCACAATCAGTTTTATCAAAATTCGAAAATGAATACGAATTTTATAGAAATCAACGAGCAGAGTTCGCAGATATGGCATTAAAAGCACCGACAATAACAAATCAAAGTCCTGGTACTGCTTTTCAAATGGCTAATGAAATAAATGGTCTTACTATAAAACTTTCTGCACCTTCAGAACAAGAATTTGCTAAAGTAAAAAAATATTACAAGATGTTTGGATATGAAATTGAAGAAGATGGAAAACAAATAAGTGATATTGAAAGTATGACTATTTGTAATTTTTTACAAATTAGAGGTAATTACAAGATACACGGAGTTGATGTAGCTTTGATGGAGCAACTAAAAGCACAATTGGAAAATGGTGTGCGTTTTTGGCATAACAATAATACTAGCAATCCTATGGAACAAGATATCCAAAAAAACAAAATGAGGTGAAAATATGCCGCTATTAAATTATGATCAGCAATATGATTATCTAAACAAGCTAGTGCAAGCGTGTAAAAAGGCAGGCATACCTAAGGAAACAACAATAGCTTTGGCAATTAATGCAGCTCATGAATCTTATTTAAACCCATGGACAATTGAAGGAGCTATTAATCCTGGCCCTCCTTTGGGTGCGAACGGTTGGGATGATGGAGCTTCTGGAGGAGGTCTTTGGCAATGGACGCCATTTGCTGGCAAAATAACATTGGGCGATTTTGATGGACAAGTAGCTTTTATGATTTCTTATAAGCAACAATGGGATATAACTGGATCGTGGTTTAGAGCGGCAGGACTACCAGACCCTACTCCTAAAATAGAGAATTTTGACCAATTTTTATATAACCAGCTTGGTTATGATTCTGTAGCTCTAACAAAAGCTTTTATAGGCTACTGGGAAAGGCCAGCGTATAACCCTGGTACTATTAGATATAACACAGCTCAGGAAGAAGTCGCAGAAATTGAACCTCTGGTTAATAAGTATTGGGGAAATACTGGGAATGAAAAACCTAGTGAAGGTTCTCCAGGTGGTGGAGGTTCTGGTAGCAAGAATCCTGAAAAGCCAGATAAAGAAGATATACCAAATGATAATGTAGGGTTATCTGATGCGATTAAAAGCATAGTAAACGAATTCCTAAAAAAATATGATGATGCTATGAAGAAACAAGTCTATATGATGGATGGCGGTAAAAATACTTATTCAAATTCGAGTGTTAAAGTAATGAAAACATACAACAATTTGATGACTGTTAAAATGACGAATAATTTTATAGAATCTCTAAAAAAATTAATGGATGAAAGTAAACAACCATCTAACAAACCACCTTCTCCGCCACCAGAAACAAAACCAGATAATCCGCCAAACAATCCTCCCGATGAACCTCCTAAGAATATGGATGGTATTTATAATTGGGCATTAAATAATTTAGGCCAAACTTTTAACTATCCAGCGGCTCATCCAGGATCAGGTCCTCAATGTGTAGACTTAATTAAAGCTTTATCAGAATTTTATCTTCCAGGCAATCCATTAGCTCCTGCATTAAGTTACGGTAATGCGCAAGACATATATTCACATGATCTTCCTGCTGGTTGGGAACACGTGCAAGGAGATATAGGTAATGATGATAATGCAAAAAAAATATGGGATTCATTACCAAATGGAGCGATAGTATTTTGGCTATATTCTGAATATGGACATGTGGGAATAAAAGCTGGTAATAATGGGCTAGATACAATTAACCAAAATTATAACGGCACTCCATACGTTACTCGTGATGATATTTGGTATTGGCAACACGTTTTAGGCGCTGGATTTTTGGGTGCGTGGATTACTAAATAATATTATAACTAACATAAATATTAGTAGAAAATAATAAAAAGAACCTTATTCTATTTTTATAGAAAGGTTCTTTTTTTGAAAACAAGCTAAAAACTAGATAAACCACTTGACAATACGTGCTTATACGTATATAATAATAAATGTAAGGAGGTAGTCGCGAATGCCACTTACCGGAAAGCAAATGCTAAAGCTCTTAAAAAATAATGGTTGGATTGAACGAAGACAAGAAGGCTCACATCATCACTTATACAAAGATGGCGTAAGAATTACAGTACCAGTTCATGGAAATCAAGATTTAGGAAAAGGGCTAGAGCGAAAAATCTTAAAAGATGCAGGGCTAAAAAAATAGCCCTCGTCTTTCAAGAGAAGGAGGGAACATCATGTCATTACAAACATCTTTGAAAGTCGCTTATCCTGCTATTTTTCATCCAGAAGAGGGTGGGGGATACTTTATTGAATTTCCAGATGTTCAAGGAGCGTATACAGGTATAAATGAAAATGATATAGCCTATGGTTTATTGATGGCTGAAGAAGTTTTAGGTATGGTGTTAGCTGATTATATTGAAAATAATGAGACGTTGCCTAAAGCGAGCGAATTAAATAGTATAAGTCATAAACCTGATGAATTTGTCACTATGGTTTTAGTTGATATAGAAGAATATTTTAAAGACATGAAACCAGTAAAAAAGACGCTAACGATCCCAAGTTGGGCTAATAATTGGGGAAATAGAGTAGGGATAAATTTTTCGCAACTGTTAACGGAATCGATCGCACAGACAGCAATAAATTACACACAAGAGACATTAAAGGAAACAAAAGAAAAATACGAAG
>OFLS01000188.1_pt1 | contig 29405 bp, 28 predicted proteins | sample 1540891 | NCBI WGS metagenome assembly OFLS01 (sample SAMEA4413038, study PRJEB24355) | metagenome | biome: human; feature: gut; material: faeces | place: United Kingdom | collected 2010
ACGAATATCGCCTTCATAGAAAGTCGCTTGTTCATGAACTGCTGAACGATGCCCCGTTAATAAATTATCAACAACAACAACGGCATATCCTTTTGAAATTAATTGATCAACGGCATGTGAGCCGATGTAGCCTGCGCCACCTAATACTAAAATAGACATTTAAAGCCTTCCTTTCTAAAATAACTTTCTGGCACCATCATCAATTGATGCAGGATAAAAATCAGCAGCATAGCCAATTTTATCTTGATAACTCTGGCCAACAGCTTCAATAAATGCATCTATATTTTGCTTTGGTACCAAAGCAATACTACAACCGCCAAACCCTGCACCAGTCATCCGTGCGCCCAAAACGCCTGGTTGTTCTTGCGCACAAGCCACTAAGGTATCCAACTCAATGCCAGTTACTTCGTAATCTTCTTTTAGCGAACGATGTGAGGCATTTAATAATAAGCCAAATTCTTCCAAATCCCCTTCAGTTAGCGCTTGTTTTGCCAATAAAGTTCGTTCATTTTCTGTGACGGCATGACGCGCTCGTTTAATCAACGTTGGATCTCCAATCAATGCTTGATATTGTTCAAATGTCTCGCTGTCTAATTCACCTAAAAATTCAATAGATAACTCTTTTTGAAGCAAACGAACGGCTTCTTCGCATTCTGCACGGCGTTCATTATATTTTGAATCTGCTAATTCGCGACGTTTGTTAGTATTCATAATAACAATCGTATACTCACCTAATTTGGCGGGAACCATTTCATAGTGCATATTATTGGTATCTAGTAGAATAGCTTGATCTTTTTCTCCCATTCCTACGGCAAATTGGTCCATAATTCCCGAATTAACGCCAATAAATTCATTCTCCACTTTTTTACCGATTTGCACCAATTCAAGCATTGGACAGTGTAAAGCATATAAATCATTACAGATCGTTCCCATTAAAAGTTCAATAGAAGCAGAAGAAGACAAGCCAGCACCATTAGGAATCGTACCGTAGAAGAGCACATCTAAGCCAGAATCAATATTGTGTCCGCTTTCAATCAAGTAATTTAAAACGCCTTTCGGATAATTTGCCCAATCATCTGAATCTGAATAGGTTAAATCTTCTAATGAAAATTCGATGAGACCAACCTCTTTAAAATTATCAGAAAACATCCGAATTTTTTGGTCGTCTCTTTTTCTTGCCACACCAAATGTCCCTAACGTAATAGCCGCTGGGAAAACATGACCGCCATTGTAATCTGTATGTTCACCAATCAAATTAATTCTTCCAGGGGCAAAATAACAGGCTGTCCCTTTCTCACCAAATATTTCTACAAATCGATTCATTAACAGTTCTTCCATCACTAATCGCTCCTTTCACTAGTAAACAAATTGTATAATATTTACTAAACTTTTGCAAATATTTACTTAACATTTCCTTAATTGTCATTTCGGTTGAAAACGTGTACAATACAATTAAATAAAGATTTATTTTCTTAGTGTTTCTTTTCGACTATTTAAATAATCTAAAAAACAAAATTAAATTTACTAAATATTTACTTAAAGGAAGGATTGATTATTTTGACTATTTCAACTGAATCATTTGGACAAGGAATGCTTCTTTACACACTGACAAATAAAAATGGTGTGACTTTAAAAGCAACAGATTTTGGTGCGCGAATTGTTGCGCTCGACGTTCCTCTTACAAAAAATGAATCCCGATCACTCGTGCTAGGCTTTCCCTCAGCAGATGAATATTTGTCTAAAGACTTATATTTTGGTGCAACAATTGGTCGAACAGCTGGTCGAATTGCCGATGGCTCCTTTGAACTAGCGGGTAAAACGTATCAAACGATGATTAATACTCCTACTCAAACAACACTTCACGGCGGCACACCTGGGTTTGAAAGTAAAAAATGGCACAGCGAAATCCAAGAGGCACAAGTGAATCCTTCTGTGAAATTTTGGCTAGAGAGTCCTGCTGGTGAAAATGGTTTTCCTGGAAATCTCACTGTTTCAGTCACGTATACATTGACTGAAGAAAATGAATGGCAAATTGAGTATCAGGCAACTACAGATGAACAAACACTTTTTAATCCAACCAATCATGTCTACTTTAATTTAACTGGAAATCCTGCAATTCCCATTGATGCGCATGAGTTACAAATAAATGCCCAAAAGTTTGTCCCGCTTGATGAAAGAGTTTTACCGCTTGGAGAATTAGCTTCCGTCGACCAGACAGCTTTTGATTTACAAAAACCTAAAAAATTAGCTGAGGTTTTTTCAAGTACCGATGAACAAATTCAAAAGATGAACGGCTTCGATCACCCTTTCATCTTAACCAATCATGATTTAATTAACCCAGATGTTATCTTAAAAAGTCCTACTAAAGATATCACCTTAGAGATGTTCACTGATCAACCTTCAGTTGTTATTTTTTCAGCAAATTTTGCTGATAACGGTCCCGATATTCAAGGGCAAAAATTAGTCAATCACGGAGCGCTCACATTTGAAACCCAAGTCTGTCCTGGTGCTGAAAGATTTCCGTTGTTCGGTTCTATCACCCTCTCACCTGAACAGGAATTTCACTCAACGACCCGTTTCAAACTAATTTATTAAGTGAAATGGTGCTCTTAACCAAGCTTATCTTCGAACTAAAAAAGATAAGAATGGTTAAGAGCACTTCTATTATTTGACATTTTTAATCGCTCCATTTACACTATTTTCAATTAGAAAGGCGGTGATGTCTATGTATGCAATCAAATTTTTTCATGGCTATTTAACTGCAGATGGTAAACGTACGCGAGATAAATCAGGTTGTTTAGTTTACCACTCTGAAAAAGAAGCACAAAAATTAGCAGATAAAATTGGCGGGAGAGTTAAAAAAATTGGATAACCTTAGGTAAAGGATAGATAAGCAAGGCTATTTTGCTATCTATCCTTTTTTATTTTACATATTCCTCGACTTATTGTGTTGATTTGATACAATAGAGAAAAAGCCTAAAGGAGCGCTTACATGAAACAAAATGACTTTGATTATATGCAAATGTTAAAAGGTGAATTATATTACGCCCCAACCATTTTACCCGAAAATAAATCAACAAAAGGCAAGGTGTTAGCTCAAAAAATCAATCAACTTCCTATCGATAACGTGAAAGAAATTGTGGCCCTAGAAAAAGAATTATTAGGAAAAACTGGCAATGAGTTATATATCACCCCACCCCTCTATGTAGATTACGGTCGCCATATTGAGGTAGGAGAAAATTTTTATGCAAATATGGATTGCATTTTTTTAGATGTAAACAAAATCATCTTCGGTGATAATGTCATGGTTGGCCCTCGTGCTAGTTTTTATACTGCCGGCCATCCAATTGATCCAACGATTCGAACTGCAGAATTAGAATTCGGTACGCCAATTATTGTTGAAGATAACGTGTGGATTGGCGGAAGTGCCACCATTTTACCTGGCGTTACAATTGGAAAAAACGCTATTGTTGCTGCTGGTGCTGTGGTTACAAAAGACGTTCCTGGCAACACGATTGTTGGGGGTAATCCAGCAAAAGTCATTCGCAAAATTGATGAAAACGATCAGCAATTTTGGACAGAAAAGCAACGGCAGTATCAAATCGCTAAGAAGCAATTCTTTCATGAATAAAAAATCCCCAATCCAATGAAAACAACGGATTGGGGATTTTTTTAATCTTCTTCATAATAATTAAACATCCAATGGATGCCAAACTGATCTTTTAGGGAACCATACTTTTTGGACCAAAAAGTTTCAGATAACGGCATTGTAACAGTGCCACCTTCAGATAATCGCTTAAATAAGCGATCAATTTTTTCATCATCATCTGTGCTAACCACGAGCGAAAGGTTATTTCCTTCCGTAACTTCAAAACCAAACATATCAGGAACATCTGAAATCATTACATAGGTTCCTTCAATAATGATACTTGCGTTCATCACTAAATCCTTTATCTCGTCGTTTATAGGATGCTCAGGATCTTCAGGTGCTTCGCCAAAAGTCATTAAATTTTGACATTTTGTATCAAAAACATCTTCATAGAACGCAATTGCTTCTTTTGCTTCACCTTTAAAATTTATATACAGCTCTAACAAATGACTCACCTTCTTTCATGATCAAATTTTATACTTTATTTTCTCATGATTTGTCAGAAAGCAAAAATAGTCTGCTTAAAAATCTGATTTTTCTAGTAACAAGGTAACAAATTTTTCCAAATACAGTTGGTCAACCTCATCATAGCTATTTGTTACACCACTATCAATATCTAAAACACCGACCAATTGATGATTTTTTACCATCGGTACAACGATTTCAGACATCGCAGCTGAGTCACAAGAAATATAATTGGCGTGTGTCTTCACGTTATCAACAATCAATGTAGCTTGTTTTTCCGCGGACTCACCACAGACACCTTTGCCCATTTTAATTCTGGTACAAGAGACTTTCCCTTGAAAAGGCCCCAAAACTAATTCTTCATCTTTATATAAATAATACCCAGCAAAAACGGTGTCTGGTAATGTTTGTGCAAGTAACGCGGACGAGTTTGCTAAATTTGCAATAGCATCCGTTTCTATTTCTAACAAACCGCTCAATTGTTGTAAGCACAATTCGTAGGCTGCTTTTTTGTTTTCTCTCGTTTGTTCAGTCATGCTTGGTTCATCTCCTTCATTTTGTCTTATTATAAAGGAAGATACGCAAAAGTGCTATGTTAAAGTGAGTCAAACAAACTTGAAAAGCTGATACACGTTGTGAGCAGAAGCACTTTATACGCATTAAACTGTGACGAGTAACCGCAGGAATGACACTGTGCGTTGCTCAGAGCTGAACCCCGTTTCCTCTGTTTGGCTTTTTAGCATTCTATTTCTACCTAATTTTAAAGCAAGTTAAACCCATTGTCCTTTCAACATAATCTGGCGTTTCTGTGGTTTTCTAGCAATCACTTCTGCTGTAGAAGCTGCTTCTGTAAAGATAAAGTTTGCTTCGTCGCCTTCTGTAAACCAAAGACGTTCTTCTTCAAATGAAAAAGGTGCTTCTTTGCCGCAGCCATGGACGTAAGCTTGAGTAAGTTGCTCTTCTGTAATCTTTCCTGTCATTTCACAAAAATTACGTAATTTTTCAAATAAATCACCTGAAACATTAGAACTCCAAGAGTCAAAAAAGCCATCACTACCTAAATGAACCGATACACCAGTTTGGCGTAACACATCAATTGGTGGCAATAAATAACGAGGATCATAGGGAATTGTAGACATAATCGCCGTTTGATGCGTTGCCAAGCGTTGGTATAGTTTTTCTTTTTCTGCTGGTCGTACATCTAGCAGCGCAAAGGCGTGACTGATAGCGGTTCGCTGAGTAAATTTTCGTTCTTCCAAAATGTCTAAAAATCTATCAATTGTATAAACACCCACTTCCCCCGTATCATGCAAGTGAATATCGATTCCTACTTGAAATTCTTCTGCCAGATCGAAAATGGTTTCTAAAGATTCTTCAATTGCATAATCAATGCCTGCAGGATCTAAACCGCCAACCATTGTTCCACCATTTTTTAGGGCTTCTCTCATGAGTAAAACCGTTTGGGGATTTTTTAATAATCCATGCTGTGGAAAGACAACAATATCATAATCAATCACATGCGCATATTTTTCTAAGGCTCTTTTGACGCCCCAGAAGTTTTCTAGTTCTACATAAGGATCAATGTTGACATGTGTCCGAATATAAGAGGCTCCATAACCAATCAATTTTTCAATCATGGCCGTCGCTCGTTGTTCTGTTGACGGAGCTAACAATTTAAGTTCACTGGCTTCGTCTGCTAAACGCTCTTTTAAATTTTTAACAGGTTGGCTAGCACGCCAGCCTAATGAAAGGTAGGTTTTATCTAAGTGATTATGGCTCTCTTGAAAAGCGGGAATAGCCAGTTGTCCGTTTAAATCAGTGCCTTGTTGCTTTTCAGTGACTTGATTTTGCGGAATAATCGCTTGGATTTTGCCTTCTTGAATCGCTAAAGTATAGCGTGCGGTTTTAGTATACGTTAATTCGTGGTGGTCTTTAGCAAAACCAGTTTCTAAACGAACATTATTCAAATAAACAATGGATGCTGTCATTCTTTTTCCCCCTTTTGAACGGCTTCAACCAGTTGTCCTTTTAGTATCAGTTGTTGGATTGGCTGTTGGCGTGCAATCACGTGAGCAGTGCTCTCAGCATTAAATAGTAGGAAATCTGCAGAATCGCCGACATTAGGCCAAACTCGCTGCCCGTTAGGATCAAGAGGCGTTACAAAATTACTCGCTAAGCCCCATAAACGATTCAAGCGATACTCATCGCTAATTTTAAATCTTTGAGCGGCTGTATTTAATTTTTCTATTGTATTGCCACTGCCAAAAGGCGACCAATGATCCGTCAAACTGTCATGAGCCACGGAGATCTTAACACCTTGTTCAACCAAGGTTGGAATCGGCATGGTGGGCATTCCAATTGGTACAGTCGAAGTCAAATCAATCCCTGTTTCGCTAAATTTTTGCGCAATGTCTCTAATTGCTGCTTCTTCTAAGCTCCCTAAGGCTAAAGCATGACTTAAAGTAACTTTGCCAAACATCTTTGCTTGTTCTGTATAATCAACAAATTTATTAAATTCATAAAGTCCCAAAGTATCACGGGCGTGTAAATGAACATCAATTTTTTTATTAAATGTGGTAGCTAATTCAAATATTTTTGCGATTGAATGATCCACATGACGATCCACAAGGGCTGGATCAACGCCGCCGACATGAGTTGCCCCCATGCGTAAGGCTTCGCGCATCAAAGGTTCGACTTGTGAGCGGAGTAATCCGTGTTGAGGAAAAGCCACAATTTCATGAGTAATGTATTGTTCATATCGACTAAATGCTTCTTTAGTAATTTCAATATGTTTCGTTCCAATAGATGGATCTACATTACAATGACTGCGAATATGATAATGGCCTTGTTGAATATACTGCTCAATAACTTGGCAAGCACGTTCTAAACTAGTTGGTAATTGTTCAGGTAACAGCCAAGTTTCTTCTTCAATACGTGTTAAAATTCCTTTCGTTAGTGGACGACAGGCCTTCCAAGGTCCCCCAAAATACGTTTTATCAATATGAATATGCATTTCTCTTAGAGCAGGTAAAACGAGTTGCTGATTCACATCGATAACTGTTTCGTTCTCTAAAGACCTTAACTGCGGTGCGACCGCAGTACAGACCTCGTTTTCAATTCGAATATCATAGCTAGCTGTTTCTGTCGCAACAATTCGCTGATTCACAGTAGAAAATCCTGTTTCTAATTTACAGTTTTTTAAAAGCATGACAAACCCCTTCCTACCTTCATTCAATTAGTTAACATAAGCCCATTTTAAACTGTACGTGGGTCCAAATGAATGCCAATACAGATCCTTGATTTTTTGATTAGCTAATACAGAAATGCTTCGATTGTAGATTGGTGCTAAAACCGTTTCCTGATTCACCAAAATATCTTGTGCTTGAGCAAAGTCATTTAAACGAGCCTCTTGATCAGCCGCATGTGTTGTTCTAGTTTCTTGAATTAATTGATCATACGTATCACTCTTGAACGTTACGCCGCCCAAGGTACTATCCGAAGTAAAGATGCGCATAACTGTTAATGGATCACGATAATCGGTTCCCCAACCAGATAATTCTAAATCATAGTCTCTCGTTTGATCACGATCAACACGAATAGTAAAAGGAACTTGAGTAACATTCACTTCTAATCCATCTAGATTTTCTTCCAATTGAAATTGGAAAAACTCAGCAGCTTTTTTGGCGCTGTCTGTATCATCTGTTAAAAATTCTAATTTGATTTTATCCAGCCCAATTTCTTTTTTCCCTTTTTCCCAGAATTCTTTTGCTTTCGCTGTATCGTAGGTTAAGTAGTTATTTTTCTTAGCAGCTAGTTTTGTGAAATCTGTTCCATCTGGCGCAATCGTTTGTCCCGGAGGAATTACTTGATCTGTAGCCGTGGATTGATCTTGCAAGACTTCTTTTACAAAACTTTTTTTATCAAAAGCTTGTGCCAACGCTTTACGAATATTGTTGTTCGCTAAAGCCGGATTTTCTTTTCCATCACGAACGCTGTTCATTTTTAAAAAGTATGTGACGAATTGAGGAATTGAAAGAAAGGCTGGATTATCAACATAACCAGGAATAAATTCACCACTTAGCTTATTCACTACATCCAATTCATTCGAGTCAAACAAATTCACCGCTGTCGTTGGGCTCTTAATTACTGAAACTTTCGCTTCTGTTAATTTAACTTTTTCAGCATCCCAATACGTATCATTTTTTTCGTAGGTCCAGTCATCGGAAGAGGCATTATCCCATTCTTTCAATTTAAAAGAACCATTATAAATCAAATGTTCTGCATCAGTGGCATATTTATCCCCTTGTTCTTTGATATATTTTTCATTTTGCGGAAACAAAACAGGAAACGAAAGCAAAGATTTCAAATAAGGGGTAGGCCGCTCTAAAGTTATTTCTAACGTTTTATCATCTAGCGCCTTAACCCCAAGAGTATTCACATCTGCGCCTTCTAAAGCAATTTCCTTAGCATTTTTAATGACATCAAAAAATAAAGCTTGATGAATCGACCCTGATTTAGGGGAAGCAACTTGTTGCCATGCATAAACAAAGTCGTTTGCTGTTACTGGATCATCATTCGACCATTTGGCATCTTCTCTAATCTTAAATGTATAAACGGTTTCATCTTCAGAAATCGCTGGTTCTTCGGCAGCGACCCCCAACTCTAATTCATCTTCTTTACCTAAAACATAGAGTCCTTCATAAACTTGATTCATGACTAAAGTCGAGGTCGTATCCCCCGCTGTGTGTGGTTCCATTGTCGAAATAGCCGCTTCAGAACTAATTGCAATTTTTTGTTCCGCTGCTTTGTTACTATCAGCCGAGTTTCCCGTTCCCGCCTGACAAGCCGTTAAAGCTAAAAGCAAACCGACGCATCCTAACATTTTTAATTTCTTCATACCGATCCCTCCATTTTACAAACTATAACCTTCAAAGTTACCAGAATTTTCTGATAAAATATAGAAAAAGAAGCATATCTGATAAGAGTCTCAAAAAACTTACAGATTATAGAAATACTTGAGAAATTTAAAGTAGCTGAAACAATAGTAAAAGCATTAAAAATTAAGTATACTATTGCTATATCTTTAAACGATGCGTTTCTATAGGTTGTAAGCGCTGATTGTTCTTATTTGGTCACTTGTGACTACCAATCACGTGATGACTTGGAACTTTTTTCTATTAGTATAAGGATACCTTATTTTCCCTAAAATAGTTTTGTAACATCTTACAATAAATACACTTAATTTTTAGATAATTCATACAAAAGGAGGCCTTGCTAATGATGACGGTCAATGATCTACTCCATGCAGAAGAACTACCTGGTTTAACCTTATTGACGCACGAGACCAATTTAGATGCGCCAATTCTACAAGCAAATATTTTAGAAAATCCTGATGCTTTTGACTGGTTAACGCCAGGAGAAATTTTATTAACTACCGGCTATATTTTCAAAGATCAGCCTTGCTTGCAAAAACGTCTTATTCAAGAACTAGCAAATATGAACTGCGCTGCTCTAGGCTTTAAAGTCCAACGCTATTTCAATGAAGTTCCACAAGAGATGATCCAATTAGCGAATGACGTCGGATTACCAATTCTCTCAATCCCTTATAATTACAACTTTTCTCAAATTATTTCATTGGTCAATCGCCGAGTCAATCAACCTGACGAAACGATTAGCCAACATTCTGTTCATATGCATAATAAATTTTATACAATTATCAAAGCTGGCGGAAAAAGTACCCAATTACTGGAAGTATTAAGTGCCGCGATTCAAGCGCCTGTAATGCTTTTAGACGAGCGTTTTCAGATTATGAATCATTTTGATTTACCTGATGCGCCAACAAGAATCACCAGTATTTTAAACAACGCGACTCTCAAAAAACAGTTTGAGACAGCTTTAAAAGCCCAGAACAATGAGCTCCTATTATTTTATAAAGAACCATTGACTGTTGAATTTTCCTTAGCGAACCATCAGTTATCTTTGCGAATTTTACCCATCAAAAAGAAAAATCTCAGCTTATCTTACTTAGTGATTTGGCAAACTACCAAAAAATTACAGACGATTGATTTATTATCTGTGGAGGTCTGCGCTCACTACCTTTTACCACAACTTCAATTAGAATCTTCGGAAAATTTAACAACGAGGCAAAAGATCGGGGCGCTGTTTCAAGACCTTATCCAAGAGAAAAATACCAATCCTCAAGCTTGGCAAGAATTTAGTAATTATCTGCAATTAAATGAAAAAGATACATTTAGTCTCTTGCTTGTAGCCATTGAACAATTGGAACAACTGTTTAATCCGACTATTCAAATGAATAGCATTGGCCATCAATTGAATCATATTTTAGAAGGATATCGACAAAAAATTACTGCCTTTCCTACACAAACTGGCTTTATTTTATTACTAGAAAATCCAGCGCAAGAGGAAGCCACCTACCTTGCACAAACCACTCATCTTGCCAAGAATTTACTAGAGCAACTAATGAAACTGAATCCAAAATTATCATTTAAATTAGCGATTGGGCCAACTGTCAAAAAAATCACCAATCTGTGTGATTCTTATAAATTAGCACAAGAAACATTCCACTTAGCACAAGCAAGTCAAGAATTACAACAACGAACTATTTTGAATTATGACGACCTCTTTTTTTATCGTTTAATGATCGAAACCCTGACCAAACAAGCCAAACAAAAAATATATCAACGATTGATTGAACCATTAGAAAAAGAAGATCAAAAACATGAAAGTTCCCTACTAGAAACCATCAACACCTACTTTCAATCGAATAAAAATATTTCGTTGACTGCCACAAATATGTATGTACATCGTAATACAATTATTTACCGCTTAAAAAAAATAGAAGAGATTCTTCACTTAACTTTAGAATTTCCTGATAGTTCGCTACAACTAAGTTTGGCTGTTTATTTATATAAACAAAAATTACTATAAAAAGGCCACCACGAATAGTAAATCGTGGCGGCTTTTTTAACTGTTTCAATTTTGTTAGCGAATAATCATTACAGAAATTGGGGCATATCGAGCCATATAAGCTGCTTGGCTACCAAAAAAGCTTTTTAATTTGCTAGTTGACTTGGAGCCAATAATTAACAAATCTGGTTTATTCAAAGGAATAAGCTTATTAATAATTAATTCTCCTGGGTTCCCTTCATTGACAATTACACTTACTTTATCGATGCCATTCGCTAACGCTTCTTGTTGATATTTTTCCGTTTGTTTCTCTAATTTCGCCAACTGTTCTTGCCAATAATTTTTATCTAACGATTGGTAAACATTAATCTCTTTCTCTTCTAAAATCGAAACAATAACCAATTCAGCTTGTTCTTCTTTTGCTTTTTGGATAGCATAATGAAATGCTTTTAACGCATCTGGCGACTCTTCAACACCAACCATAATTTTTGAAAATTTCATTATTTAACCTCCTCTACTTGTTGCTCCATAGCTGCAAGTTGCTGTGCATATCGTTTATCGCCTTTATATAATTCCACAACCGTCCAAACTAACAAGAGGATGACGAGTGCTATGATGACATAGGCAATATTATCGGCTAACGTAATTTGACTCGCTGTCGGATTATCACCGAAAAATCCTTCAATTTGATCAGGTAAGCCTTTCATATTGAGGTAAATTAAGCCAATGACAGAAACCCAGCCTAACAATTTAATTAACCACGAGTTTTTAAAATGTTCACCCATTTCAACACGGCTATCTGTAAACATCAGTAAAGGCAACATCGAAAATGGCAAAGCAAATGCTAGAAAAACTTGTGAATTGTTCATTAAATTATTAATCGCAATATGCTCCTCCACTGTACTTTTTCCGCTGGTCATTAAAACACAGATTAAGACAGGAATAACAGATAACAAACGTGTGACCATCCGACGTAACCAAATTGGTACGCGCATATGAATAAACCCTTCCATAATGATTTGACCAGTTAACGTTCCTGTAATTGTTGAATTTTGTCCTGATGCCAATAAGGCTACCGCAAATAAAATTGATAAAATTCCAGAACCTGCAATATGCGCTAAAATAGAATTACTCATAACCGCTGGATTTGATAAAGCATCAAACAAACCAAAGAATGAAGGATCTTTGACACTGCCGGATTTAAAAACGGCCACACCCATAATCAATAATAAAGAGTTAACAAAAAATGCCATCGTTAATTGAATATTAGAATCCCAAGTTGAAAAGCGTAAAGCGCGTTGAATATCGGTTTTATCTTTACGATCAATTTTACGACTTTGCACAACAGAAGAATGTAAATACAAATTATGAGGCATCACTGTTGCACCAATAATCCCCAATGCACCTGTCAATGGCGTTTGCCCATTCACCGCATGTGATGTAGAAAAAGCTTCTGCGCTAGGAACCAGCCCTTTAATTACATCTCCCCATACTGGATTTGACAATGCCACTTGATAAGCAAAAATCACAAAAATAACAACAATTAAAGCAACAACAATAGCTTCAATTTTTCTAAAACCAATTTTTGTCAATAACAACAAAAGTAAAACATCAAATACCGTAATGAAGACAGCCAGACCTAAAGGAATATGAAATAATAAATATAAGGCAATTGCGCCCCCGATAACTTCAGCGATATCTGTAGCCATAATTGCTAACTCTGTTAAAATCCATAATACAATACCTAACGTCTTACTAGTTCTAGCACGAATCGCTTGTGCTAAATCCATCTGTGAAACAATGCCTAATTTAGCAGCCATATATTGGAGCAACATTGCAATCAAACTGGAAATTAAAATAATCGACATCAATAAATATTGAAAATTTTGTCCCCCAGTAATTGAAGTAGACCAGTTTCCTGGATCCATATACCCCACTGCTACCAATGCCCCTGGACCTGAGTAAGCAAATAACGTTTTCCAAAAACTCATATTTTTAGGCACGTCGATGGTGCCATTAATTTCTTCAAGCGAAGGACCATTTGCATATTCAATCAAATGATGTCTTTGCTTTGGTTCATGTTCTTCTGAATTTTTCAATTCAATTCCTTCTTTCGTTTTGCAATAATTTTAAAAGGCCCTTCCCGTTAGAAGGTTAACCTCTAATATATTTTAGGTACACCTAAAATATACTGCTAAAAATAACAAAATGCAAGACTTGAAAGAAAATTTTGACAGTGTAAAAATAGATTGTCGTAAATGTGCGATCTTAAAGTTTGAAGAAATCAGGGTAGCTGGTAGTTGATTATCTTAAGAAGTAGAAAATAAAGGACCTAAGTCATTTCGGCTTAGGTCCCTTATTTTGTTTTTATTCGGTTATTCTATTAAGAATGGTTGCTACAATTTCTGTCGTGTCAGCTGAATGATTTCTAAAAATCTCGGTAAACTGAATCTGACGAAAACCTTCAAGTACTTCGGGCAACTTATTTTTTCCCCATTCAAAAGTTCCATCATTTCTTTTCAATAATCTTTGTAAAATTTCTTCTTTCTCGACCGCTAACAAAAAATGATAAACGTCAATGCCTGCTCGTCTCAGATATCCAATCAGCTCTTCTTCATATTCATTTTTATAAAGGGTCATTGGAACAATAATCGGCCGTCCAGACTCTTTGGACATTCGTTTTAATAAATGAGCATTCCAGCAACGCCATTCCTGATACTCTTGAAAATCATTTTCTTTCATTTCTTCGGGAACTAGCTCCATCAATGCACTACCAATAATTTCTGGATCATAAATGATTGCATTGGGAAGTTTTTGTTGTAACTCATGTGCAATGGTCGTTTTTCCGGCTCCAAACGCACCGTTTAACCAAATAATCATCATAATTTCCTTTCTTCTGAACAAATTTCTTTGTTGTTTAATTTAGGTGCTAGATTACTTTTAATTTTTTTAGCCATTCACTTATAGTTACTACTTACATCTTTAACAGTAAACGAGACAAACTAAAAATACAACATCCTACGCTATTAACCTCGGGTTATATAACATACTCATCTGATAATTTCTCCCTACAAAAACAGAATGTGGGCAATCTTTTTAAGAATCATTGAATAGAATAACAACAAACAGTAATTCAGGTATAACCAGCTAGAAATTGTTTTATTTTTAGTCACGAGTATGATAAGCATGTAAATCAAATAGAATCATATTAGGTGAGGTTACTCTGAAGAACACAGGTTATCGCTCGGAAATGTCGAGAGACAGTAACGAGTAAAGCAGGGATTGTCGAATTAAGGCTTTCCTAAGATAACTAGAATTTTTTTCTTACGTCTCAGAAAGCCAAAGCTCAATTATTGTGATTACCCTATAATCTTCTTTTATTCGGCGACCTCTTTAATATGATTAATTGGAGGTTTTTAAATTGAAAGCTGTCACTGCATCATCTAAGAAAAATACCCTACTTGCTAAAAGTATCGGGAATCTTACCTTGCTCATCATTTTAGGCATTTTCATTTTTATCATCGTCTTCTCTTGGCTAAAAATGAATCGCCCTCTCCACACCCTTCCCTCAGAAGAATTCCTCGCAACACCAAGTAAAACAGATGATTTCTTATCTCCATCAAATCTTTTTTACTTTTCAATTCGAACCATGTTTCGAATGATTGTGGGGATGGCTTGGTCCTTCCTGTTTTCCTTTGTTTTTGGTATTTTAGCCGTAAAATATAAAACGGCACGAAGAGTCATTTTACCATTAGTTAATTTCCTTGAATCTGTTCCATTGCTAGGTTTTTTGACCTTTACAACTGCTTGGTTACTTGGTTTATTTCCAGGAAATGTGATGGGCGCAGAAGCGGTTGCTATTTTTGCCATCTTCACAGGTCAAGCTTGGAACATCATGTTGACTCTTTATCAAATAATGGAAGTTATTCCTTCAGATCTAGTCAATGTGACCGATCAGTTCAAGTACAATGCTTGGGAAAAATTTTGGCGGCTTGAATTTGTTTACTCAATTCCTGGCTTACTTTGGAACGTTATTATTTCTCAAACTGCGGCTTGGTTTGCCTTGGTGGCCAGCGAGCAAGCTTCTGTTGCCTTTCCTAAAGAAACCAACCTTTATTTACCAGGAATTGGTTCTTATATCCAAGTAGCATTAAATCGAGCCGACTTTAAATCCTGTTTATGGGCTGTTTTTGCCTTATTAATCAATGTGGTGATTTTAAACTTTTTAGTTTTTCAACCTTTAGTTCGAGCCACTTATTATTTTAAATATGAAACAGATGTCGAAAGTACGACGCCACCTAAATCCATCATTTATCATTTATTAAAAAAAGCAACTTTAACGAAATACTTTTCAAAAGCTTTTGTGAAATTCAGTCATTTTTGGATTTACGATTTACCAAAAGTTTGGTACTTTTTCAAGCTAGACTATCTCTATCGATTACTAGCAAAATTACGCCATTTCTTCAAAACATTATGGTATGTCAGCTTAACCATTATTGGGGTTTATTGTTCTATTAAGCTCTATCATTTCTTGCCCCATCAAGATTTCAGCATGATTCCTAGATTAACCCTTTATACTACACTACGGGTTACCTTGGCCATGGTCGTTGCTGGCATTATCTTTACTCCCTTAGCAATTTGGGTTGCGAATGATAATCGGCGCTTAAGTATCGTTCAACCGATTGGACAAATTTTAGGCTCCATTCCGTCAAATGTTTATACTCCATTCATTGTGTTGATTATTAGTATGGGCTTCAACAAATTAGAATGGTGGATTTTACCACTCATCATGGTTGGTTGCCAATGGTATTTTTTCTTTAATGTAATTGCTGGCTACTTAGCCATCCCTGATGATATTCGTGACGTAACCAAACTTTTTAAATTATCTAAATGGCAATGGTGGACAAAATTTTTGATCCCTTCTATTTTACCTTACCTCATTACAGCAATTATTAACGCTGCTGGTGCTGCTTGGAACGCTGATATCGCAGCAGAAAGCATTCAATGGGGCAAAAAATCAATAGATGTTACTGGCCTAGGACAATATATTGCGGCAAACGATGGCGTAAAAGATAAATCTGCCTTAGGAACCTTAGCGATGTGTTTCGTTGTTGGTTTATGTATCGCCTTTGTTTGGCAACCTTTATATCGAGCAGCAAAACAAAAATTTCACTATTAATAGCTGGACGACTCAACTCGACTAAATTTTTAAGATAAACTAGAGAGGAGAACGATAGGTGATTTTCCTTTACCTATCTAATAAGACGATGGAAAATAAAGAATTATTAAGCATAAAATCAGTATATAAAGAATTTGAAATTGAAGGACATTCAGAACATTTAAAAGTCCTTGAAAATATTGATTTAACAGTTAAAACGAATGAATTTTTAAGTATTATCGGACAATCAGGAACAGGAAAATCAACGTTGCTCAGAAGTATTGCTGGACTTCTTCGTACAACTAGAGGTGAAATTACTTTTGAAGATAAAATCATTAATGAGCCTGATGCCAATATCGGCATGGTTTTTCAACATTTTGCCCTTTTTCCTTGGTTGACAGTTGAAAAAAATATCAGCTTTGGCTTAGAAAACCGTAAAGAAATTTCTCGCGAACAAATAAATAAAAGAGTCAGTAATCTCATTGAAATGATTGGTTTAACTGGTTTTGAAAAAGCTTATCCCAGAGAGTTATCTGGTGGAATGAAACAGCGTGTAGGCTTTGCTCGTGCTTTAGCCATCGAACCTAGCTTATTGCTCTTAGACGAACCTTTTTCAGCTTTAGATATCATTACAGCCAGCCAATTATCTAACGATTTATTAGAAATTTGGCTAAACAATCAAATTGCGACTAAATCAATTGTGATGATCACGCATGATGTTCAACAAGCAGTTCAACTTTCTGATCAGGTTGTATTAATGGATGCAAATCCTGGTCGTATTGCCAAAATTTACTCAATCGATATCCCCAGAAATCAACGTTCGCCAAAAACAACCATTGATATTGTAGAACAAATAACAGAAGAAATGGTTCGTCGCATTCATTTGTAAATAGAACTGTTTTGACTTCTGCTTATGTCTTGACAAAGAGTTACTTAAAAGACTATTATTTCTTTGTAATAAGTTAGGTGAGGCTCCTATACAAACATAGGCTATTGCTCAGAAATGTCGAGAGACACCAATGAGTAGAACAAGACTGGTCGAGGAGAAGGCTTTTCTCAAAATAGCTAAGAGTGATCTTTACGTTGTATAGTGCTAAAGCTCAACGTTCATGTTGATGTATCTTTTTAGTCTCTAGTCAATCAGTTAAGTAAGTACTTTTATTTAAAATTAAGAGAGGAGTGAAAGTATGACTACTATGTTAGCAATCATTGGAACTGTTGCAATCATCACAGTTCAAGTTATTGAATATAATATGACAGAAATTCATATTCCTACTGCAGGAACATTTAATGACGATGATGCAGAACCCCCACATTCTTCTGTAACCCTTGTATTTATTCGCACTATACTTATCACTCTCTCACTTAACTTTCCATCTCATTTTTTTGAGATGGTTTTTTTATGTATTCGAGAAAATAATAAACAAAAAAGACTGTTAAATCAATGATTTAACAGTCTTTAGTATACCGGCGGCCGGGGTCGAACCGGCACTCCCGTGAAGGAACTGGATTTTGAGTCCAGCGCGTCTGCCAATTCCGCCACGCCGGCAAGATATTTTGGAAGGCGGTAACCGGATTTGAACCGGTGATGAAGGTTTTGCAGACCTCTGCCTTACCACTTGGCTATACCGCCATATTCCATTTTTGTTACAAAAAAACTGGGGTAGCTGGATTCGAACCAACGCATGACGGAGTCAAAGTCCGTTGCCTTACCGCTTGGCTATACCCCAATAAAATTACAAAGGGCGACCGATGGGAATCGAACCCACGAATGCCAGAGCCACAATCTGGTGTGTTAACCACTTCACCACGATCGCCGTAATCTTAAAAAGTGTATCTATTAAATAATTAAATGGCAGGGGCAGCAGGAATTGAACCCACACCAACGGTTTTGGAGACCGTTGTTCTACCTTTAAACTATGCCCCTAAAATGGAGGAAAGTGGATTCGAACCACTGAACCCTAAGGAACGGATTTACAGTCCGTCGCGTTTAGCCACTTCGCTATTCCTCCAAAAAGTCATTGTCGCTGTAACGACCTGACTTAGTTATAATACAATCTTTTCCAGAAAAAAGCAACCCTTTTTTTAAAAAAATTGTTATTTATTTTTTATTCACTTAAATTCCATTGACGAATAATTGTTTCAAAGGCTTCGTCCAGATTTTTTGCTGTACCTTCTTGCTTGCCATCAATTTCAATGATGAATTTTTTATCATTTTGCGGAATGACACGACCGATTTCTTTTTTACCAATAAATAATTTGTTCATTAAAACATTTGCTCCATTGTATTGGGCTTTTTCTTCTTCGACACGTACTTCAATATCTTTATTCTTTTTTGACATCTCTATCCCTCCAAGAACTCTATGTTATCAGAATCTTTGAAACAAAACAAGCACTCGCTATTTCTCTGTCAGATTGCTCGTTTATCGTTTCAATGCAGCATTAAGGAGTAACGAAATGCGATTCGCTACTCCTCAAAGACTGATTTCTATTCTTTTTCTGAACCTTCTGTTGCATGATAGTTCACGCTATTTGAGGTACCTTTTTTAGAAAAGTTTTCAATTAGCTCTTTCACGTCGAGGCCCGTTGTTTCTTTTAGTGTTTCTTGTGTACCAGCCAACAAATTTGTTGCATAATTTGTAATACGGTTGGCGCCAGAATTTTCGCCACCTGCGCCTGTATCTACCACTGAAATCTTGTCGATGTTGCCCAATGGTTGTGCTGCTTCTTTCATTAATTGTGGCAACATTTCCATCACCATACTTAACACAGCTGCTTCACCATATTCTTTGAAGGCATCAGCAATCTTTTGTTTGGCTTCGGCTTCCGCTGCACCACGAGCTAAAATAGCTTCGGCTTGCGCTTGGCCTGTTAAACGCGTTTTGTTGGCTTCCGCTTCGGCTAATGCTTCAACTTTGAAACGTTCTGCTTCGGCTTCTGCCACTTCGCGTGCTTTTTGAGCAAGAGCTTCTTGTTCGCGTGCATAACGATCTGCATCGGCTTTTTTCTTCACTTCTGAGTCGTATTGTTTTTCACGACGCGTAATTTCTTTTTCTTCTAACTCAATTTGTTTTTGACGTTCAACGACTTTGACTTCCATTTCTTGTTCCACCACGTGTTGTTGTGCACGCGCGCTTTCCAAGTTATAGGCTTGGTCTGCTTTGGCTTTGGCAATATCTTGTTCTTGTTTGTATAACGCTAATTTCAATTCTTTTTCTTTTGAAGCTTCTGCAATTTCTGTTTGACGTTGCAATTCCGCTTGTTGTGATTCTTTTTCTGCTTCCGCTTTTTTGATGCGAGTTTCTTTCAAAGCTTCTGCTTCAGCAATATCTGCATCACGTTTAACTTGAGCGATTCTTGGTTTCCCTAATGAATCCAAGTATCCATTTTTATCACGAACTTCTTTAATTGTGAACGACACAATAACTAAGCCCATTTTAGCTAAGTCAACACTGGCAACTTCTTGTACACTTTGGCTAAATTTATCACGGTTTTGGTAAATTTCTTCCACTGTCATTGAACCTAAAATCGAACGTAAATGTCCTTCTAATACTTCACGTGCTTCATTTTCTAATTCTTCCGTTGTTTTTCCTAAAAATTGTTCCGCTGCTGTCGCAATTTCTTCAACTGACGAACCAATTTTAATGATTGATGTCCCATCACACATCACAGGAACCCCTTGTTCTGTGTATACTTCTGGTGTAGAAACATCTAATTTACTTGAAAGCAAACTAATTCGATTTGAGCGTTGGAACACTGGTAAGACAAACGCACCACCGCCACGAACGATTTTAATTTTGTTGCCACCTTCGTCTACATGAACATTTTTAGAGCCTAGATAGCTCCCGCTGATAATTAACGCTTCATCAGGTTTGGCTGTCTGATATTTAGAAACAAACACAATTAATAACATTAATAATACTAAAACTGCAATAATAATCGGTAACAAAATCCCCATTTCCTTCTCTCCTACTCTATATTTTTAGACTGCCTTCGTAAGGAATGACATAACAAACCCGTTCTTTCAATTCAATAATCAATACCTCACTACCTCTTGGCGCAGCCACTTCTTGTGGCACATAAAATGCTGCTGGTCGACTTAACGAACCTGTGACACTCTTCAATTGAATCTCGCCCATTCCCCGGACAGGAATTGGGGTAATCACAGTAGCAACACGACCCTCCATGTCTTTTTCCGAAATAGAAATTGTGGCCTCCGAATTTTTCAAAGGGACCAACACATAAAAATTCAGGAAGAAAACAATAATGGTTGAAAGAATACCACTGACAATTAAAATAAGCCAACTATTCACCGCTGTTAATTCTTCCCCAAGGTACCCAAACAGCGAGGTAAAAGCAATCCATGGAATAATCAGCATTGGGTCCACCGGTCCATCAAAATTAAAAACATCCCCAAAAATAATTAGTAAAAAAGCGAGGACCGCGCTCCCCACTAATGCATAAAAATAAACCGTTTCCAATGGTAGACCTTCTAACACTTTTCCCACACTCCTTTCTGTGCTATAACCTAGTAATAGTGTACCAATTTTTAAATAAAAAGAGTAGTAATTTCCAAATAAATCTCAAAAGATACATCTTAAGACCTATTTTTTCTTAATAAAAGAAGCAACAATAAACGAGCAGCCCTAGAATTATCGAACTTCTACGGACTCCTCGTTTTTTAAAATGTGCTATTCATTTGATTTTAACGCTTCAATCATATTGATTTTCTTCAATTTCCGATGCATAATGACCATCACAAACAACGTGAAACACATGGTGATGACTGCGGAATACAGATAACTTGGCCAATGAATAATTGGCGAAAACATAATTAAATCGACTTCAACGGTTGCTAAAATATACTGATGCAAAATTTTCCCAAAGAAGCAGCCAACAATAATACCAATGAACGTTAAAATAATGTTTTCACGGTAAACATAGGTGGTGACTTCACGATCGTAAAACCCTAAAACCTTAATCGTGGAAAGTTCTCGAATCCGTTCAGAAACATTAATGTTGGTTAAATTATATAACACAATTAACGCTAAAGAACCAGAAACAGCAATTAGTACCCAAATGACAATATCAAGGCTTTTCAGCATATCATCAAACGAACCTTTCATCGCAGTTAAAAACGTAATGTTCAACACTTTCGGCTGTTTTGTCAACGCCTCTCCGATTGAGGTTTCTTGTTTTGAGGATAACTTTTTGTCAAAAAGTAGGAATTCTGTATTATACTCCGGCTTCTGTTTCGTCATCGTCTGGTAGAGTTTCGGCGTCATATAGACAAAATGACCCGTGTAGTTCTCTGCAATCGCGGCAATTTTCACGTGATAGGTTTGATTATCACTATTTTCTAAATTTAATTGATCTCCGACTTTATAGCCAAATAATTTAGCTAATTTTTCATTAATGATTACACCGTCATCGTTGAGGGAATATTTTTCTCCAGTGACTCGATCATTAAATAACTGAAAATCAGCCATTTTCGAAGGATCTTGTGGCACATAAAGAGTAATATTTTGAGTTGGTGCGCCTTTGCCCTTCGTTTTAAAGATTTCTGAATATAACGGAATTGTTTTATTCAAACCATCCAGTTTGCGCAACGTTTCTTGATACTCTTTTGTCTCTTCAGGTGTTGTTTGCTCTTTAAAAGTCACGACTGCTTGGTAATGCCAGATTTTATTGAATTGAATTGTAGCGACATCCACAATTGAATCGCGTAAACCAAAACCAACAATTAACAGCCCCATACAACCAGCTATTCCGATAACGGTCATCAGCATCCGTCGTTTATAGCGGAACAGATTTCTAGCGGTCACTTTTTGAATAAAGCTCATGCGTTGCCATAAAGGGCGGATTCGTTCTAATAAAATCCGTTGGCCTGCTTTCGGCGCTTTGGGTCTTAGCAAGGTAGCTGGGGTACTTAATAAATCGATTCTTAATGTCACTAAGGCCGCTCCCACAGTACAAGCTAAGGCTACAATGATGCCCCATAAACTGTAATTTAAGTACCACGGTGTAACTAAATCAGGAATATTGTACATTTGACCATAGGCATCAAAAATTATTTTAGGGAATAGATAATAGCCAACTGCCAATCCTAATAATGCACCTGTTAGGCTAGCAACCGTTGCATAGGTAATAAAAATCGAAGCAATTTCACGATTACGATAACCTAAAGCTTTCAAACTACCAATTTCCATTCTTTTTTCTTCCACCATACGTGTCATGGTAGTTAAGCTGACTAATGCCGCAATTAGGAAAAAGAACAACGGGAACAGCGTGGCTAAAGAAGAAATCCGATCAGCGTTATCTTGATATTCAGAAAATCCTGGATTGTCTTCCCTAGTAAAATAATAATACGTTGGGGCTTTCAAATTGGCTAGCTCTGTTTCTTTTTCAGCCAACAGTTGTTCTTGTTTAGCCAATTCGTCTTTTTGCTTTTCAAGCATCTCAGATGGAATTCCTGGTTGTTGCTCCAACTGCGCAAGTGCTTGTTTTCCCGTTTCCAGCGCTTGCCGACCTTGGTTAATGTCCGGCTGAGCCGAATCACGCAGAGCCGCAACCTGTTCTTCTGGCCGATTTTTCAGTGCCTCTTTTACTTGATTTAAGGCCTGCTCTCTTTTCTTTTCATAATCAGAGGAATACGTATTTTGATGTTTTAATGAACGAAATGAGATTAGCAATTCTGGATACCGTTGACTGTCAAAGGCTTTTTCCGAAACCACGCCAAAAAAGTTTAACGTTCCAGAACCGACCGTTGTGGTTCCCCTGGATGTATTATCAATATATTCTGGTGAATTGATAAATCCGACAACAGTAAAATGGGTTTGCATCAGTCCTTTTTCTTTAATCGCTGCATCGTTTAAAGTGATTTTATCACCCATTTTATAGTCATATCTAGTTTTCGCTAATGTATCTAATGCAATTTCATTTGTTTGTTTAGGTAACCGACCGTCAACTACTTGATAGTTAACCGATCCTGCTTGATTTTTTCGATAGCCAAACAATTTTACTGCATTATTTTGCGGCCCAATCGTGGCATCTATTGTATACCGCGGCACAACTGTTTCGACATCTTTTAAAGACTGTAGTGTTGTTAAATCTTTCTTTTCCAGTCCCATTGTAGAAATTATTCGCGCATCTGGAAGCTGCTCTTTCTGGTAATAATTATTCGCGGTTTTAATCATATCTGGTCCAGTAGCTTTCAAACCAACAAAAACCATTACACCAAGGAAAATAATCCCCATAATCGATAAAAATCGTGTAGTAGATTGTCTAATTTCACGTAAGCTTGTTTTAATTAGCGCTGTTTTCTTCATTTTAGGCACCTACCATTCAATTTCAGCAACCAATTTAGGCTGATCATTCACAGTCATTTCGCGAACTTTCGCATCATTAATTCGAATTACCCGATCGGCCATTTCTGCAATGGCTGAATTGTGGGTAATAATTAAGACGGTCGTTCCAGTTTCACGAGCAGTGCTTTGCAAAATGGTTAAAATTTGTTTCCCTGTTTCATAATCCAGTGCTCCTGTCGGTTCATCACATAAAAGTAACTTGGGCTTTTTAGCAATCGCACGGGCGATGGTTACTCGTTGTTGTTCACCACCAGAAAGTTGCGCTGGAAAATTATCTAAACGTTCCCCTAAACCCACCGATTGTAAAACATTGGTCGAATCCAACGCATCCGCAACGATTTGCGAAGCCAATTCGACATTTTCTTTTGCTGTTAAATTTGGGACTAAATTGTAAAATTGGAAAACAAACCCGACATCATTGCGCCGATAAGTGGTTAATTGTTTCTCTGAAAACTGAGCGATATCTGTGCCATCAATAATAATTTCCCCTTCATCACAGCTGTCCATTCCACCAAGAATATTTAAAACAGTTGATTTTCCAGCACCGCTGGGGCCTAAAATAACCGCTACTTCTCCTTTTTCCACTTCAAAAGAAATGCCGTCATTCGCAGTAATAGTTGTCTCTCCCATTTGGTAACGCTTGTATTCATTTTTGACTTCAATATAGGCCATCCACTATCCCTTCCCTTCTACATTAAAATAGTAACATATCTGAGAAAACAAGTCTTTCAAAGAAAAGCCTTTTTTGATTTTTTAGCAAATTTACGTATAATAGAAAAGATGGTCCACTTAAATTTGGACTATTGCAAGTATAAAATTAGAGGAGCACGTTATGGCAAACAGAAAGAAGAAACCACCATTTAATTCAACCATCATGCTGATTGGCGCATTAATCATTTTAATTTTAGGCGCGGTTGGCGTTAAAGTTCCTGATGCTTTACAAGATTTATTTAATGTCCAACCACAAACAACCACCCCCTCAAGCACACCAGCACCAAAAGGAGATAATCCTGGACCCATTGAAAATGGTAAAGCCACATTTTCAGCAGAGGAATTAAAGGATAACTCAAACGGCTGGATTACTTATCATTCACTAGATCGTCTAAAACGAGCGACAGGCGCTGATGCGCTATTAAAACCCGCCATGGTCAATACAGGAACTTCCGCTAATAAAGATATTCGACCAGCTGGTTTCATTTCAGGAAAAGCTAATCATTCGCGTGGCCACCTAATCGGCCGTCAAATGGGAGGCAGTGGTGATGATCCACGTAACTTAACCACCTTGTATCAGAATCCTGTCAACACTCCTTATATGACGAAATATGAAAATCAGATTCGGGCAGCTCTTGATCGCGGCGAAACCGTTCGCTATCGCGTGACACCTGTATATAACGGAAACGATTTGTTGGCTGAAAAAATCATCTTAGAAGCCAAAAGCCTTAAAACAAATTCACCCATTGATTTTTCAGTAACTATTTTAAACAAACAATAAGGAGGAACTTTCATTGGATTTTGAACAGCTAAAAGAAACATTACCCGATGCAAAACCACAAACATTTTTGCAAGCAATCCTCTCTCAACCTCAAGAAGAGGATGCTGAATTAACTTTCAGTGAAGAAATTGATGAACAGTTTGTCGAAAATTGTAAATTTTTAGCCTCTCCAGAAACCATTTCTGAAACAGATGTGGAACATTGGCGCAAACAAGAATTTTTAGTTGTCGCCCAAAGTTTAGATGGCGATTATCTAGCAGGCACCCTAGAGCAAACCTTTGTGATTCCTAGCTCCCTTTACAAAGAGGATATTGAGCAATTTGACAAGCAATTAATCGATTTTTTTATTGCCTACGAGAACAAAGAAATCACTTCTGCGATTTTACCAAAAGAATTATAAAAAAAGCTTGCGGATAAATTTCCGCAAGCTTTTTCTTGTGTCTTATGCTCGATAACGTTCAACGCCATCTAAATAAGTAGCTGCTAATTCCATGGTTGGTTCTAATACGATAAAGTCAGCATCACGACCATTTGCAATCATGCCGCATTGATCATCAATTTTACAGCTGATCGCAGGAACTAATGAAGCCATCATAATTGCTTGTGCTGGTGTTGCAATACCCCAATCAACTACATTTTTAATTGCTTCTTTTAGTTTTAAAATACTACCTGCTAAGTTCCCAGTATCCAAACGAGCCGTTCCTTCTGCTACCACAACAGGAAATTCACCTAAATTGTAGTTGCCATCTGGCATACCGCCAGCCATCATGCAGTCTGTAATTAACGCAACGTGATCATGGCCCGCTTTTTCCATCAATACTTCAGCCGCTTGCGGATGTACATGATGTCCATCACAAATTAATTCAGAGAAAACGTGTTGTAACGTTAACAATGCACCAACCATCCCTGGTTCACGGTGATTTAAGCCGCGCATCCCATTATATGCATGAACAAAAACGCTAGCGCCTGCTTCAACTGCCACATCAGCTTCTTCTAAGGTCGCATTACTATGGCCTAAAGCAACAACGACACCTTCATCTGTAACGGTTTCAACAAATTCTTTCACACCATTACGTTCTGGTGCCAACGCAATTTTCTTAATAATTCCGCCTGAAGCTTCTTGCCATTCGTGGAATGTATCAAGGTCTGGATCTCCAAAATAACTTGGATTTTGTGCGCCTTTATGTTCTTCAGTAAAGAAAGGTCCTTCAAAGTAAATCCCTTGAATTTTTGCACCAGGTACTTCTTGGTAGACTTGACCAATCGTACGTGCAACGTCTGTTAAACGTTCTTTACTTGAAGTTAACGTTGTTGGTAAAAATGAAGTTACACCACAAGATAATAAGCCTTCAGACATCACTTTAATGCCTTCTGCATCGTTATCCATTACGTCATGATTCATGTAACCATGAATATGAGTATCGACTAAACCTGGGGCAATCCATTTGCCTTCCTCACGAATAATTTTTACGTCCCCTTGCGGTTCATCTTTTGTATAATTACCAAAGATACCATCCGTGATTTCTAAATAACCAGGTCCTTTAACATCGCTTTTTAAAAAGAACTTGTCTGCAAAGATAAATGTTTTCATCTTCATCCTTCTTTCTTTATTTTACTTACTTCAAAAGTACTCTTAATCAGTACAAAAGTCAAGAAATGGTGTAGACCTTTTAAGCAATTCTGAGGATTTTTTAAAGATTGCCACTTTCCACATTTTTCATTTGTTGTGCTAAGTTCAGATAACGTTCTGCTTCTTCGTGTTTATTCTTTCTCATTAAAACTAAATATTTTAGATTTAATAATTCACTTAAATAATAATAACTATTTTTTTTGCGGGCCCAAGTAATTCCTTGATCCACATAAATTTCGGCATCTTTTTCTGTATAATTTTTAAATAAGAAATCAGCATAATTAAAAAATATTTTCGTTAACTCTGCATTACTGCGTTCATTAGGCAATTGATTAAAATAATGAATACTCAAACTTAAAAATCGCTCTGCTTCTACTCGATTGCCCATGTAACCATAAGTGGCACCTAGACAACTAATTAATTGAATCTCTAAATCAGAAACATTTAACTTATCGGCTTTATAGGTGAAAGATAACCCTTTACGCAAGCTAGCAATAGCTTTTTCATAATCATTTAGAACAAACAATTCACAACTACCTAAATAATAATAATATTTTTGCCAGTCCGTATCTAAATACAATTGTTCTTCAATACGATTTTCCTTTAAATAATTTAATAATAATTGATATTTTTTATGGCGAAAATATTCAGCCATTTTTTCAAATGAATACGTAACAACGTGCACATCACCAGATTTATAACGCATAATCTGGTCAACAGTCACACCTAAACGATCACAAAGTTGTTGCATTACGAGAACGTTTGGCAACTCTTCATTGTTTTCAATGCGACTTAAAACACTTTGCGAACAGATGTCTTCTGATAACATTTTCTGTGTCAATTTTCTATTTTTTCTAATTTCTTTAATAACTGCACCTAAAGAATTCATCACAATAGCTCCTATTTATATCGGCCATTTTCCTTGCAAAATGGGGATTTTGTCAAAATATGCGAATTCGCATTATGCTTTTATTGTACTTTATTGCATAATATACTGCAAGAACATTATCTAAGGTTTTCTTAGAAAATAAATAGGTTCATTTTTATTAAAAAGGAGTGTTATTGTATGGCCGAAGAGAAAAAGGTTCACTTCATTTGGGAAAAAACAAATTATTCAGGCTTTGTGGAGAAGGAGTATGAAAATTCTTATCTCATCGTAGTAGCAAATCCTAGTCCTGATATGGAAGAAAAATATACCAACCGAATGATTATTAGTAAAAAAGCATGTGAAACCGCAGAATAGTATTGTTGATAAAACAAGAACTACCAAAAAATAGCTTCGTTAGAGGCTATTTTTTGGTAGTTCTTTTATTTTTGTTTGTAGGTACTTAAAAATTCACGCATTTTATCTGCTGTAGTTTTTAAGTCTTCCATCTTCGGTAAATAAACAATACGGAAGTGATCTGGTTGTTGCCAGTTGAACCCACCACCATGGACTAATAAAATATGATGTTTGTGTAAGAAATCTAAAACAAATTTTTCATCATCATAAATGTCAAATTTGGCCGTATCAATTTTCGGGAAAATATAGAAAGCTGCTTTAGGCTTCACGGCTGATAAACCAGGAATATCATTTATCGCATTGTAAATAAATTCTCGTTGTTCGTAAATTCTGCCACCTGGTAAAAGTAAATCATCGACACTTTGATAGCCGCCTAATGCGGTTTGAATGATTTGTTGTGACAACACATTCGAGCATAACCGCATGGAAGCAAGCATATTTAGCCCTTCGATATACCCTTTTACTCGTGATTTATCTCCACTTAACACCATCCAACCGCATCGGAAGCCTGCCACTCGATGTGATTTTGACAAACCATTCAATGTTACGACAAATAAATCAGGTGCTAATGTAGCAATCGGTACATGAACCAAACCGTCCATGACCAAGCGATCATAAATTTCATCGGAGTAAATAATTAAATCATTTTGACGTGCCACTTCGACAATTTCTAGTAATAACTCTTTCGGATATAAAGCACCAGTCGGATTATTGGGATTGATAATAACGATTGCTTTTGTATTCGAAGTTATTTTTGATTTTATATCATCAATGTCTGGATACCATTCTGCTTGCTCATCACAAATATAATGAACGGGTGTACCGCCCGCCAAAGAAACAGAAGCAGTCCATAAAGGATAGTCTGGCATTGGCACAAGTACTTCATCGCCGTTATTTAACAAGCCTTGCATACACATGGTAATTAGTTCACTCACGCCATTACCAGTGTAAATATCATTAATCGTTACATTAGGAAATTTTTTTAATTGGCAATATTGTTCAATCGCTTTTCTTGCAGAAAAAATACCTTTTGAATCGGAATAACCTTCTGAATCGCGAACATTTACAATCATGTCGCGCACAATTTCATTTGGGGCATCAAAACCAAATGGCGCTGGATTCCCTGTATTTAATTTCAAAATACGTATGCCCTCTTCTTGCATGCGTTCTGCTTCTTCTAAAACAGGACCACGGACATCGTAACTTACGTTATTTAATTTATCGGATTTTTTAAAATTTCTCACACGGACTCCCTCGCTTCACAAATTTATACTCTAAAGTTACGCCAACTATAATGAAAAAGCAATAATAAATATCAGAATTTAATAAAAAATTGATGGTTTTTCCGTAATAAACAAGAGCGTGGGACAAAAATCACTTTGGATTTTTGCTCCACGCTCAAAAACTGATAAACGGCGGGAACAGAAGCAACTCC
>OFLS01000190.1_pt1 | contig 29138 bp, 25 predicted proteins | sample 1540891 | NCBI WGS metagenome assembly OFLS01 (sample SAMEA4413038, study PRJEB24355) | metagenome | biome: human; feature: gut; material: faeces | place: United Kingdom | collected 2010
TTTTTTATTCTCACCGAATTATTGTTTGGTTTGTACTTCTCTCAAAGTATTTACTTTATTTAATTTATTAAGGTTCTATAGTTTGTTGTCTTAATGACAACTTTCTTCGCACTTTCGTAACGACTTTGTTAGTATATCATACAAACTTTTCTTTGTCAATACTTTTTTTGAAATGTTTTTCATTCAAAATGTGTTTTCATGAAATGTTACTTTAGTGAACTATTATAGTTTACTATCATCATTTCATTTTGTCAAGTGTTTTGTAAAACTTTTTTTATTTCTGTTTTACATGCATTACTTTCTTTTGAGTAATTTAAAAAGCACTTAACTCAAAGTGCTTATTCATAATATCAAGGTTTTTATTTTTTGTCAAGTGTTTTTTTGTTTTTTATTTTAAAAATTGAATTTGTTTGTAAATGCTCTATTGTATTGTGCTTTATAGACTTAGATGATAAGGATGCTACAAGTATTCCAAGTGCTATACTAGCTGCAAATAACATTGCATTTCTTGCATGTGAAAAAGCTAGTTTAGAATTTTGTTGTATAGTGTAGTACATTGTGTAATACATATCCGCACCTGGAACCAAAGATATTATCCCCGGTATTACAAAAACCGTAACTGGCATGTGAACTTTTCTTGAAGCTATCTCTCCTATTATTCCTACAGCTATTGATGCAAACAAAGCCGCGATAAATTTGTTATTTAAAATTATTGTTAAATATTTGTAAACGAACCACGCTACAAATCCAGATACCATAACTATTTTATAAGATCTTTTTGGTGAATCGTAAAATAGTGAAAATCCTAGTGTGGCAAATGATGAAATGATTGATTCTATAATTATATATAACATTAGATTGCCTCCATCATAACCGCAAAATACAATATACTACCAACACCTAGAGCTATACTCAACGCTGTAATCACTGCATTAATCATAGAACTTATTCCAGATAATAAATCTCCACTTAGTACGTCTCTAACAGAGTTTGTAATTGACACTCCAGGAACAAATGGCATTATACAACCTACTATAATACTGTTCATATCCAAAGCTACACTAAAGATTCCAAAAATTTTCAATGTAACTAAAGTTAGAAATGTCATAAAGGCAACTGTAATATATGTATTAACAAATTGTGGATTTTCTTTTCGTTGAAAAAATCTGAAAACTAACATTTCTAAAATAGATATAAAGAAAGCTACGATAGGTTCAATAATACCACCGACTAATAAATGCGCAAATAATCCTGAAGCTGCAGATGCACCTAGGATGTAAAGTTTTTTATCGACAACTCTATTATCTATTTTATTTATTATTTCTATTGACTCATCCAAAGTGTACACATCTTTTACAAAATTTCTGGAAAAATTATTAATTTGATGAATCTTCCATAAATTTGTCGCTTTGGGAATTGTCCTTCTCATAGTCACAAGATCTCCAAAATCAAAACTCAAACATATAATGATACAAGTATAAGATACAAATACATTTATTTTATTAACTTTTTGAATACTTTTACTCATTCTAAAAGCCGTATCTTCTACACGATATGTTTCTGCGCCACTCTCAAGTAAAATTCTTGCAGTATCAGCGACGACATCCATTAAATCTTGGCAATCTTCTTTTGTTTTAACGAATTGCAAAATATCTCCTCCAGTATTAAAATTATAACATATAGGAGGCAATTATGGATATTATCAAAAACAGAAGATCGAGAAGAAATTTTACATCTAAAAAGGTATCAATAGAAGATATCAAACAAATCGTAGAAGCTGGAACCTTTGCTCCTACTGGAATGAACAAGCAAGACAACATTATAGTTGCTATCTCTGATGATAGTACAATGGAAAATTTATTGAAATCTATCAGAAAACACTTAAATAATGAAAACTACAACGGATTTTATAATTGCAAAAGTATGATTTTGCTTTTAAGTCCTCACGATAATAGAAATAGAAAGTTCGACTGTGGATGCATAATGCAAAATATGATGTTAAAAGCTTGTGAATTAAATGTAGCGAATGTATGGATTAATCAGTTTTACGATTCCTACGAAAGCGAACCTATCAAAAATTTTCTACAATCTATAGACATTGATGACAATTATGAAATCACTTGTGCACTTGCTCTGGGTTATAGTGACGAAACCCCAAAAATCAAGCCAAACAAATTTATAACTAAATTTATCTAAAAAAATAGATCGATTGAATATGACTTATAATCAGTTTTCAATCGATCTTTTATTTTAGAAGTTATCGTAATAAATTCTGTCGTCAGTTACACCAACTTCGTTCAATGCTTTTGTCAAAGATTCTATCATTCTTGGAGATCCGCACAAGTAAGCTGAACTGTTCTTTCCAGTTTCTTTGCAATATTTCTTGATTGCATCATCAGCATGTCCAGTTTCTCCTTCCCAATTCATTTCAGGAGTTGTTCTTGACAATACAGGAATAAATTCGAAATCGTACAAATCTTCTTCAAATTGTTTCAATTCATCTAACAAGAATAAATCATCTGGAGTTTTGGCTCCAAAGTAAAATCTTGCTTTTCTCTTAACATCATGATCTCTCATGTGGTTAAGAATAGATCTTATTGGCGCGAAACCAGTTCCCGCTGCTCCCAATATAATTTCTGTATCTTCATCATGATAGTAGAAATCACCATAAGGACCATTGATAGTAACCTTGTCGCCTTCTTTAAGAATTTTGTGGCAATAAGTTGTACATATACCCTTGGTATAACCAATTAACAATTCGATATGTTTTTCATCTCTTATACTAGAAGCAATAGAATATGCTCTGAATACTTCTTCATCTGATCCTTCATATCCATCGCCTTTTGGATATTCTTCTGCTTTTAATTGTACATATTGACCAGGTTTAAATTTGATAGTTTCTCCTTCTGGAAGCTCAAATCTAAACTTAGTAATTCTATCAGTCAAAGGTAATTTTTCAACAAGAGTTGTTTCGTATTCTTTTACGTTAAATAACTCTTCTGGAATTTGAATCGAAATATCTTTTTTAACTTTTACTTGACAAGATAATCTAACACTATCGTTAAGTTCATCTTCTGTTAACATTGGTTTTTCTGTAGCAAGTACGGGACCTGCTCCATCCAAAACTTTTACTTTACAGTAACCGCATGATCCCTTTCCACCACAAGCTGATGGAATGAATACTTTTTGATTTCTAAGTGTAGATAATAAACTATCTCCACCATCTACTGTAAATTCTTTATCGTTATTAATAGTTAGTTTTACTTCACCATAATCTGCAATGTACTTATCTGCAAATGAAAGCAACAATGCAAATAACGCACACAACACAGATACTACAATTGTTGTAATAATTATTTGTTCCATGATTCCTCCTTATGATATTTGAACTATACCAGAGAATCCGATGAAAGCCATCGCCATGATTCCAGTTATAATTAAAGTTAAAGGAGATCCTTGGAGACCTTTTGGTACAGATGAATCCTTGATTTTGGATCTAATTCCTGCCATTGATACAATTGCTAACATCCAACCAAGTCCACTTCCTATTGCAAATCCTACTGTTTGCAAGAAGTTGTAGTTTCTGATTACCATGAACAAACTTACCCCTAAAATCGCACAGTTTACTGTGATAAGTGGCAAGAATATTCCAAGAGCGTAATACAAATTTGGAACGTATTTTTCCAAAATCATTTCCAATAATTGAACAAATGCTGCTATTGAAATAATAAAAATTATATATCTCAAATATTCTATATTAAATCTTACAACTAATTTATATAAGAAAAAGTTGATTATAGTTGTGATCGTCAATACAAATGTTACAGCTATTCCCAATCCTGTTGCAGTTTCAATTTCTTTACTTACTGCTATAAATGAACACATTCCCAAAAAGTTTGAGAAAATCATATTTGAAGTAAAGATTGATGCAAAAAATATAACTAAAGGACTAATCGTCATTACTTAGCATCTCCTTCCTTTTTAAGATGAGCATTAGCAATCCACATAACTATAGGTAAAATGAAGAACGCTGCTGGTGGCATAACCATCATTGTCCATGGCACAAAACTTTCAGGCATTATTCTGATTCCGAATACACTACCGAATCCCAATAATTCTCTGATTAAAGCTATGAGCACAAGAACTACAGTATAACCTAAGCCTGATGCCACACCATCTACAAAACTACTTACAGGATCGTTGCTGATAGCAAATGCTTCTGCACGTCCCATTATTATACAGTTGGTAATAATCAAACCAACGTAAGGTCCTAATGTTTTACTCATTTCTGGCATGTAAGCCTTCAAGAAAATATCAACTATTATTACGAAGAATGCAATAATAAATACTTGAACCATCATACGAATGTGTTTTGGAGTTACTTTTCTAAGTAAACTAATCAAAAACGATGAACATCCTGTAACAAAAGCTAATGCAAGTCCCATAACTAAGGAGTTCATACATAAGTTTGTTACTGCTAATGTGGAACAAATTCCTATAACTTGAATAAGAACAGGGTTGTCATCAAGCAATCCATTTTTCAATAATTTAGTATATTTATTTGAATTAGCCATTATTTACCTCCATTCTTAATAAACTCATTCACATCTTCATTAATCATATTCACAACAAATGTAGATGTTTGAGTTGCACCACTTATAGCATCAATATTTCCACCATTTGCTGGTTTATTGATTACAATTTTGCCGTCAACAGGTTTTGAAATATCCAAATCTCTGTATTGGTTTTTGTATTCATCTTCTGTGATACGTCCACCCAAACCAGGAGTTTCGTCTTGTTTAATGAATTCTATTCCAACAAGTTTTTTCATATCTTTAGTTATTCCTACATATCCACTGATTGAACCCCAAAGACCAGGTCCGTTAATAGGAACTGCGTAAGCTTTTTCTTCACCATCTTGTTTTAAAATGTAAAGTTTGCTGTCTTTGTAGTCTTCTTCTACGACATTGTCTTTGAAAGTCTTGTCAATGTTTGATGCAGAAGTATCTTCAGGTAAGATATTAAATACATTCAAAATCTTATGTTTTAATTCGATATCTTGATTAAATTTTACTGTAGGAGTTGTAACTTGATTTAACAAAGCCAACGCTAATGTCAAAACTAGTGTCAATCCCAACATAAAAATTACTGGATATACGACTGATTTTTTCTTAGCCATTAACCTTGACCTCCTTATTTGATTTTGCTTTTTTATTAGATTGAACTTTATTTACACAATAATCAATTATTGGTGCAAAAGTATTGCCAATAAGAACCGCAAACATAACACCACCTGCAAATAGTGCAAATCCTCTGATAATTACAGTTACAATTCCTATTATGAAACCATAAATCCATTTACCAATTGGAGTCTTAGCTGCAGATACAGGATCTGTTGCCATGAATACAGTACCGAATAAAAATCCTCCCATTAACATTCCATAAATAGGATTAGGAACAGAAGTTACACCCATTGCGTTAAAAATTAAACTTAATACGCAAAAACCAAGCACACTTCCCGCCATAATTTGCCAGCTTGCAACTTTTTTATAAATCAAATAAATTGCTCCAATAATAATCAAAACTTTGCAAGTTTCGCCGATAACGCCAGGAATTTGTCCCAAAAGCATAGTCGGGATTGTTTCAAATGCTGAGTTAACTTTGAAGGCTGTCATTGGAGTTGGTTGTGTCATAGAATCCAATGATTGTGTTAAGTAAGTTCCAAATCCTCCAGGAAAACCACCTACAGCTTTGTTCCAATAAATAGTCATTTGTTGAGGAAAATTAACATAAATAAATACACGAGCCACTAAGGCTGGATTGAAAACATTTTTTGCAAATCCTCCAAAAACCATCTTCCCGAAAAATATACCAAACGCTATACCAACTGCCGAAATCCAAAAAGGAATTGATGGTGGTAATGTCATTGTATACAAACAGGATGTGACAATAGCTGCTTCAGATATTTTGTTTCTTTTGAATATCTTAGCATTAGCCAAATATTCGACAAGGCATGCAACTATTATGTTTAGCAAAAATAATGCTAACACTCTTAGGCCATAAAAATATATCGCCACCAAAGCAATCGGCAAAAGTGCAAACATAACAGGATGCATCATTTTTTGTTTCATAAAATACTTATTATAAAACTCTTTCAAACCTTTCACCCCTTATAAAAATTTTTTATATATAAAACCCATAAAATACGGATTTATTTTCACTACTAAAAGCTTTTCATTATGTACTCGAAAAAATATTTCTTTTATTTATCATATCATAAAGAGCACCAAAATCAATGATAAAATTTGTTATTTCTAATAAGTAGAATATCTTATGCCAAAGATATTGACCATATATAATATACCCATTTAACCATAAAAATAATTATCTCAGATAATTTTCTTCAATAAAAAATCGACCTAAATTAATAGATCGATCTGTTATTGTTGATTAAATTTTATAAGACTGTTGTTTTTCTGATAATTTTTACGATTAGTCTTCACTAATAAAAAGTATAGTCCTGCAAAAGGCACTGCTAAGTAAAATGTCACAAATCTATTAATAGCCATTATACTAAACGCCAATGATTTTGGCATAAATGAAGAATACACAAGCATCATGCTTCCTTCGATAACTCCTACACCTCCAGGAATATGAACACTCTCAAACGAAATTGTAACCACCGCCTGGATTAGAACAAGAGTCATAAAATTATATGAATTCAATCCAAATGATTTGTACAAAATCGCAGGAATTGCAAACGAAAACAAAAGCATTGGAATTGATATGCACAATAATTTTGCAAAAACTTTTTTATTGTTAATTAAAAACTTCCCGAAATTCTTGTGTTCTTCTATGGTTTTTGTAATATCTTCTTCTGACTTGCTGAAGCGTTTAAGAATTTTAAATTTGGAAAATATTGTGTTGAAAAATCTAATTACTCTAGACGCCAATTCGCTATCAAACATCAAAAATCCTATTCCGATTACCAATACCAATTGACACGCTATTCCATATATAACCAAGTACTTAAACTCAGAAATCGACGCAATTTTTCCTACTAATCCAAAAATCATTGCTACAAAGAAAATAATTACCATGGACAAATGATAAATCCAATTAAAAGAAAGTAGTGAATTGATAGTAGTCAATGAATCAATGTTATCCGTTCTCATTGTATGATATTGCAATGGTTGACCAAGGCTACCACCTGGGGATATCATACTAAAAAAATAATCCGTAAATGTATATCCAAAGCATCTTTTAAACGATACATCATAACCTTGTATACTTAGAAGATATTTGTATGATATAGCTTCCAGTAGAAAAAACATAAACATAGTCAAAACACATGCTGCTATGAAAACTGGTCCTATTTTTTTTATTACATCAAAAGCATCATCTGCTCCAATTTTATTTTTTATGAAAAAAATTACTCCTGCACTAAATGCAAATACTAAAATTGCTCTTAAAATCGTGTTTTTGTTCTTCATGTTGCACCTCATCTGATAAAAGTATACCATTAGTATAGTACAGTTTGCAATTAGTTTTTTTCATTGTTGACTTTTTGTATACTTTTGAAAGTAAAAAGCCTACCGAAATAAATCAGTAGGCTAATTAGTTATTTTCTTATAACTTCAATTTTAACATTTTCTCCATTCAAATCAACATCTTCCCTGTCCACATTTTCATCAATTATAATGTCAACTGTTAATGTTTCATCTTTTATGAAGTCTTCATATTGTTCAATCGCTTTTTTAATATCATCTGTTGGCTTGATTTTGATGATGATATTATCTAATACATCAAAGTCGTTTGATTTTCTCATTTGTTGAACTTTACTTACAAGTTCACGCGCATATCCTTCCATCAATAATTCATCAGTGATTTCTGTATCCAAGATTACAAAATAATCTCCTTGCATTGTCACATCGAAGCCTTCTTTGGAGTTGATTCTTACATCAACGTAATCTCTCTTAATGTCGATGTCTTCATCGTCTAATTTAATATTCAAATCTGATTTATCTAGTTTTGATACGAAATCCTTAGCGTTGATATCTTTCAAATAATTTCCAAAAGATTTGATGTGTTTACCAAGAATACTACCAGCAACTTTGAAGTTAGGTTTTAGTTCGTAATTCATAAATTCGGACAAATCTTTCTTGTATTCGATATCTTTTAAGTTGATTTCTTCTTTGATTAAATCCTTGAACTCTTCAATCTTATCCTTAAATCTTTCATCTAGGACTATTTTCTTCAATGGTTGACGAACTTTAATATTCACTTCTTCACGAGAAGCTCTTGCAAGTGTTACAAAAGTTCTTACCATTTCCATCTTTTCTTCTAACTTATTGTCGATTAAATCTTCATTTACCTTATCGAAATAAGCTAAGTGAACTGATTTATCGCCAGTTAAATCGTGATACATTTCCTCTGCGATAAATGGAGTAAATGGAGCGATTAATTTTGTAAGTCCAACTAATATTTCGTAAGTTGTGTTATAAACAGCTTTTTTATCATCATCCATTTCTGTTTTCCAGAATCTTCTTCTATTACGTCTGATGTACCAGTTTGATAAATCTTCGATTACAAAGTTAGAAATTTCTCTGGCAACTTTTGTATATTCAAATTGATCCATATTTTCAAAGTAGAATTTTTGTAGATTTGTAAACTTAGACAAAATCCATTTGTCAATCACAGCTCTGTCTTTATATTCTACAAAATATTCTGTAGGATCTGTTTCATCAGTTGTTGCATACATTTGGAAGAAGTTGTAAGTGTTTCTGAATGATCTGAAGAATTTGCTTTCTACTTCTTGTAATCCACTTACATCGAATTTTGTTGGAATCCATGGTGGAGATACATAAAGTGAGTAGAATCTAACAACGTCCGCCCCGTATTTATCGAATAATTCTATAGGATCAATTGTGTTTCCTCTGGACTTACTCATCTTCTTTCCATCTTTATCCAAGATTAAATCATTTACCAATACATTTTTATAAGGTGCTTTTCCTGTAATCATTGTAGAAATAGCTAACAAAGAATAGAACCATCCACGTGTTTGGTCAATTCCTTCGTTGATGAAATCTGCTGGGAACACTTTATCAAAGTCATCAGTGTGCTCAAATGGCCAGTGTTGTTGCGCAAATGGCATAGCTCCAGAGTCAAACCAAACGTCAATAACATCTTTTTCTCTAGTCATTATTTCGCCACATTCTGGACATCTAATGTGAACATCATCAACGTATGGTCTGTGAAGTTCTATATTTTCATCGATATCTTCAATCGCCAATTCTTTTAATTCTTTTCTTGAACCAACAGAAAGTGTGTGATTACATTTATCACATTTCCAAATATTTAGTGGAGTTCCCCAGTATCTATTTCTAGAAATTGCCCAGTCTTTAATATTTTCAAGCCAATTTCCAAATCTTCCTTCACCAACGTGATCTGGATACCAATTTACACCGTTATTGTTTTCAACTAATTTATCTTTTAGTTTACTAACTTCAATGTACCATGATGGTTTTGAATAATAAATAAGAGGTGTGTGACATCTCCAGCAGTGAGGATAATTGTGTTCGATTTTTTGTTTTCTGAATAATTTGTTTTCTTCTTTTAATCTTTGCAACACTTCTGGATCTGTATCCATAACGTGTTGGCCATCCCAAGGACCGCCAACGAATTTTCCTTCTTCATCAACAGGATTGATTAATGGCAAATCGTATCTTCTTCCTGTTTGATAGTCATCTTCCCCAAAAGCTGGTGCAGTGTGAACAATTCCCGTACCATCTTCAACAGTTACATAATCTGCACAAGTCACATAAAATGCTTTTTTGTTAACATCATAAATAGGCAAAAGTTGTTCGTATTCCATATACTCCATATCTTTACCCTTTAATTCTTTGATTAAAGTGTAGTCTTCGCCTTCGTGACCCAACAAATCGTGTGCTTTATTTTTTGCAAGATAAATCTTTTCGCCGTCTTTTTCTGCCAAAATATAATCGATATCTGGATGAACTGTCAAACAAACATTTGATGGCAATGTCCAAGGAGTTGTAGTCCACGCTAAGAAATATTCATCCGCATCTTTTCTTTTGAATTTAACATACGCTGTTGTAGTTTTGATATTTTCGTAACCTTGTGCAACTTCGTGTGATGCAAGACCAGTACCACATCTTGGACAATATGGAAGGATTTTCGCTCCTTCGTAAATCAATCCGTCCTTATACATTTTGTCAAGCAACGCCCACACTGATTCAATGTAATTATTGTCCAAAGTAATATATGGATCATCCATATCCACATTGTATGCCATTCTATCGGACATCTCTTGCCATTTTTCTCTGTAAGAAAATACAGATTTCTTACATTCTTCGTTGAACTTTTCTACGCCGTAATTTTCGATTTCTTTTTTATCGTGAAGACCAAGTTTCTTTTCAACTTCGATCTCAACTGGAAGACCATGAGTGTCCCAGCCAGCTTTTTTGTAAACTTTATATCCTTGCATAGTTTTGTATCTGCAAGTCATATCCTTCAAAGTTCTACTTATAACGTGATGAATTCCTGGTTTTCCATTTGCAGTTGGAGGACCATCATAGAAAACATATCTATTTTCTTCATCTCTACTGTTGTAAGTTTCATTCAAAAGATCAATCTCTTTCCAATACTTACTAGTAGCCTGTTCACGTTCCTTAACAGGTTTCTTAGAAAGTTCCTTAAACTTTTTCATAAAAATATCTCCTTATAAAATAATTAAAAAATCCCCCGGAAAATTAATTCCAAGGGACGAATAAACCGCGGTACCACCCTAATTGTGTAAACCTCTCATTTCTTGTAACGCCAAGTAATACGCACAGACCTGTTAGATCTGTGAGCTTCTTTCAGATGATTCAAACATTTTTTAATTTATCCCTCTCACCAAACAGGATTCTCTGTAAAATTAATCAAAATATTCCGTTCTGATCACAGCTTTTAATAGAATTATAATAATATATTTTTAATAATTTGTCAAATATTTATAAAAATTATACAAAATTACACGTACCAATTCAGCTAATTTATTTTACAAATGATATAATGAAATAAACAATTAATCAAATTTACATAAACACTTAAAATTTTAATATTAGGAGCACAAAATGAAACACTTTAAAAATTCCAAAATCATTGCATTAGCTTTTGTATTAGCGATTTTCATATCACAACCAACATCAGCTATAAAGCAAATCGAAAAAGCTTCAATCGAAGGTAAAAACAGATACGAAACAGCGATACAAATATCAAAAAAATCTTATCCAAAAACATCTGAAACAGCTATAATCGTAAATTCTGAAAAAATCGCTGATTCGTTGTCAGTTGGTGTCTTGGCGCATAAAATAAATAGCCCTATACTTTTAACAGATCATTATGAAATTAATCAATCCACCTTAAAAGAAATTCAAAGACTTAAAACAACAAATATCATACTTGTAGGTGGCACTCAAAGTATTTCCCTATCACAAGAAACAAATCTGATGAACCAAGGTTATAAAGTAAGAAGGATTTATGGAAAAGACAGAATAGACACATCATTTGCAATAGCAACAGAACTTTCTAATCTCAACCAAACAAAACAGTTCGACACCGCATTTGTAGTTCACTCTACCAAATCAATCGTAGATTCAGCAAGTGTCAGTGCTGCTGCATGTCTTATGGACAGTCCAATTTTATTTATAGGTAACGACACAAAATCATTTGAAGAAAAATATTCAAACTATACATTCAACAACACCTATTTAATAGGTGGAGCTACAGCAAAATTATCCAAGAATTTTCCAAATTCACAAATCATTTACGGAAAAAATAGAAATGATACGAGCATAAAAATAGCTGACACATTCTTCAAAGATTCGAAGTCCGTATTCTTAGCGAAAAACGGAGAACAACGATTTTCGGAACTTATAGACTGCGTTACAGTAGCGCCATTTGCAGCAAATGAAAAATCCCCTATTATTTTCGCATCAACAAAAAACAACTTAACAATAACAGAGAAAGATTTCTTCGACAAATTAAATCCGAATAAAATAACGTTAATCGGTGGTGGACTTCATTCTAAATTTGACGAAATAATCGGAAAAACTCCACCGAAAAAAGAATACGTATTATTAAATGTATCTCAAATCAATCAAAACAAAGCAGGTTTGCCGATGGGCTGTGAAGCAGCATCACTTCTGCAATGTTTACACTACAAAAATATCAAAACTGACACAAATATCCATCAATTTATAAAAGAAATGCCACTTGCAATAGACAACAATCCAAATCACGGATTTGCGGGTTCTCCTTTTAATATTGACGAAAGAATTTATCAATCAATATTCCCAGAACCCTTAACTAAATGGGCAAACAAATACGCGACAGCAGAAAATATTTCTGGCAAATCTTCAGAATACATCAGAGAAGAAATCGCAAAAGGAAACCCTGTAATATTCTTTGCTACGTATAAATTCAGAAATCCAACATTCAAAGATTATTTTTGGGGCAAAAAAGCACTCTATAACGCACACGTCATGGTAGTAGATGGCTACGACAAAACTAGAATGCACATAGTAGATCCAGCAGAAGACAAACCAAACGGTTATTGGATATCCCGCTCACTTTTTGATAGCAGATACAACATCAAAAAATACGCCGTCGTTGTTAGATAATTTTATAATAGATACAACAAAAGCCACCGTACGGTGGCTTTTTGATATTAATCAAAAAAGTTTAATTCACCAAAATCTTCAGCTATATCTATCGTAAACTCTTCTTTCTTTACATCATCTATACTTTCGGCTATAACCAAATAATAACTTTCTGTTCTGTAATATTTCCTTGGCTTTAAATTAAAGTCAAGCTTAAATACCCTATCAGAGTTATCTGAACTTTCTTTATCAGCGATAATTTTTTTAACATCGCTAATTTCTGCACCTGTTGAATCTGTAAAATAGACACTATATACAGCTGCTTTTCTATTATAATCAACTGATTCTTTCTGATAAAAGCTCAATGAAAAATTCATATTGCTTATCTTGTGACTGGAAGTGAGTAAATCAACACTCACCGGTTTAACATCGTACTTTTCTTGATTTCTTCTGTATTCAACAGATTGTTTTCTTACATGCTTGTACTTTATCAGAGGAACAATCATTTCTTGTAAGCTAACTCCACCATGTACGAATTTCTCACCAGCCCCCGACATTCTAATTCTCGTTTTATTTCTAGGAGTAAAAGCTGTGTATTTTTCATCAAAGAATTTAACATTCATTAAATATTCTAATTCACAGTCTCTCTCAGTTATAGCATATCTTCGTGCATATTCAATTACGCTTTCATTATTAGAAATATTATCCACTTTATTTGTATCCTCAATCGAACTAAAAGTATACAAAAATCCATGATCACTTGTTATAAAAACATTGATTCCACCAAACTCATTAGTAATCATTCTAACAATATCAATTATTTCATCAATTGCATCATCACAAGCATTAAACACACTATTTTCGTCATTATGACTAGAAGAATCAATAGTATCGTGATAAATATAAATTATTTCCTTTCCCTTTACTATCGATTGCCTTTGCTCTCTTTTCATGTGAATAATATCATTGTATTTTAGAATCGCAGAGTTTGGATTAGCTTTGTTTAGACAATTCTCTCTGTAATTACTATCCGTTCGCATACCATCGCACATCACAGATAATTTTTCATTATTTGCACTGCCTGTAATATTAACACTCATATCTTCATGAGGAAGAAGAGCAGCCATTCCAAATTTAGTAATAGTCGGAAAAATTGCCTGCATTGAATCCATAGAAATCTTGCACTGATGTTCTCGTTCAAGCTTTTCAGACAAGCTCTTAGCAACCTCATACCTCATCGCATCAGAAATAATTACATAACATTTGTTTTTTTTGTTTTTTATATTGTCACTATAAAAATCCACTTGCTTCTTAATCTCAGAAACATATCCCAGATCTTTCAAATCATCCTTACAGTAGTCGAACCATCTATCACCAAGTTTCTCCAAAAACCAATTATTATACAAACCCTCTACATAATCCTTAACGACTGAAAAATCATCTTTCAACCAGGAATTAAAATCCTTTATAATAAAATTGTAATTTTTGTGGAAGCCTCGATAATACGTATCCATCAAATAATACTCTTCAGTATAGCCATCCCAAATTTCTTTTGCAGATCTTCCCCAATTAGATGCACTATTTTTATTGTAAAATTCTTGCATATCACACAAGTAGCTCAACGCTTCGTAATAATACTTATAATCATCAAACCACACGCCAATTCTTCTTCGTTCGATTATTTCTCTGTTATTATCGATATCAATAATATAATCTTTAACATCTCTTGTGATTTTTTTCAGAATAATCTTATCAATAAAATCAAAAATTTCTGTATCGATCAAATCATTCACACCAAGCCTGAATAAATTGGAATCAACGTCAAACTCATCGTTAATATCATCCAAATAAGGTTTCAGCACATCTCTTGAACTGCTGTTTAACCATTCCCACAAAAAATCATAACAAAAAGAACAATATGCACTGTTAATAAAATCATCATAATCATTCAACAAATCTTTTCTGATGGACTTCGTCAAAGCTGTCAGAACTATTACATCCATTAACTCCTTTAAACTAGAATTCTCTTTTTCATAACCAGTAGCTTGTGACACCATCTTCCAGAAAATATCCACAGCTCCATAATTACACAAATCCACATACATCTTGTTAGTATCATTGTCCAATCCATTTGATAAAACATTTCTAATAATCATACTAGGATTCAAGCTATCACTTGAACTTATTGTAGCCATTATTGCCAAGTACAAATCCTTCTTATTATCAATTTTTTTTGCAAGAGAATTGAATTTGACACGTCTTGTTTTTGCATTGAAAAATTTGGAATAATTTTTGATATCACCTCTTAGCTTTTCACTATCAACAACATTTAATTCATTAATCCACAAACTGATTAAATCAGCTCTGAAAATCTCGCTGTATAGCTTCATATCATAAAACCAATCCTCCTCATTGTTTTCATAAACAAAAGGCTGATATACTAAGAAGTTACTCTCCAAATCCTCGAAATTCAACAAATATTTTACAGCAAAATTATTATTACAATCTAACTTAATAACTCTTGCATTATCAAAACTTACATCATCAATATAATCCAAGAAATCCTTCGATTCATCAACCCAAAAAATAATTCTTCTATTATAAAATTGTGGCAAAGGAAGCTTGAATTTTTTATCAAGCTCCATCAATATATTATCTATATCCACCTAATCACATCCTTAAATTTTTGCCAAAACATTCTTAAAGATATCGTAATTATTCTTCACACCGTCATCCAAGTCAATCTCAATCATTTCATCAGCTAAGCTGTGGATTTTTTCTTCATAAGACAGAATCTCTCTCGATTTTTCTTGAATAGAATCTCTCTCTTTCTCCAATTTAATCTTTTCAGCTCCTTCAGAATCATTCAACCTATTTTCCAAATCCGCCAATGCAGTACGATACCTACTTTGTTGTTCGTGAATATAATCGGTTCTGATTCTCGCAATAGTATCTTTTTTATATCTATGCATATAAATCAAACATTTGAATCCGTTTTTCTTCCCAGAATCAAACAACCAATAAATCGGTCTTTTCTTGTATAATTTGACATGATCCTTATAAAAATCTTTAATAAAATAATTTCTGATTACAGCTCTACTATGAGATTTGCCACCCAATGCATTTGCGATAAACTTCAGATTGTCCTCCAAGTTATCTTCTCCATATATAACTTTAACAAACTCAATAAATCTGTGAACAATATCATCGTCGAAATATTCATCATCAGAAATAGGAATGATACCATCTCTGTCAGCCGTAAATGAAACATAATTGGAAGAATTGAACTCTCCACCAGCATACACCAATCCATCCTTATCCAATGAGTATCTTCCCATCATACAACCAACTGCATAAGAAATAAAAGATTTTACGTCATTTTTCACATCAGCTCGATACAAAGTAATATCCTTATCATCTACAAACTCATCCATTTCATCTGACAATCCATAAATATCAATGAAAATTCGGTTTAACTCTTCTTCATTTGATTTTAATTCTTTAAACCTTTTTTGAGTGATTTGATTCCAAGTATTAAAAGATTGCTCAATAGTTTTTTCTCCATTTATAAAAGGATGCTTTCCAAAATCCCATGAAGTTTCGAATGAATCCCAATCTGATTTTGAAATTCCAATGTTTTCTTTTACTAATTCATCAACAATGTTAATCTTTGTCTTATGAATTATAACTGGAAAATTTTTGAAATCTCCTACTTGTAAGTTAATTGTTGGATTTAACATTTTAAAAATAAAATCAGATAATTTCGTACTCATTAAACCCAATCCATAATATAAATCTAATGACCCGTTAAAAAATGCTGACATACCAGAAACATCATGAATGCCCCCATAAGACCTGTATCTTATCGAAAAACCACCAGATGTTATAAGTCCCCAAGTAATTGCTTCTTTAAAATATGAATCTCTATTTTGTGGTCTTGATCTTAGTTTTCCATTTTTATCTACAAAGTTTCTGATTTCAAAACCATCTTTTTCCCAATTAACAAGATAATCGTAGTTTCCGTACCACTGCCTTCTCTGTCCACCTTTATTATAAGGGATCCATTTTTTTTGACTTTGTAATAATTCATCAGAACTTTTAGCGTTAAACTTGCATTTATTTATGTCAACTTCTTGCCATAATCTCAAAAATCTATTGTTATCAGCTGTAGCTAATCCTTGTTTAACATCTAGGACATTTCCAATTGGTTTACCATTGTCAAATGCTTTAATGACATTATCACTTGCCCAATATGCAATTGGCGAACCAGGAATTTTTTCAAAATTACTTTGATCTGTTTCATAAAAATAATCGCAGCTATCGGATTTAATTGCTTCAAGTACTTTTTGTTTTTTCTCAAGTGAAGTATTATAATTAGTTAATTTTATAAAAGATGATTTGTAGCTCGGCGTTTTTGATTTCCTATTGACAAATATTGTTGTTTGCACTACTTCTCCACCAATTTCTTCAAAAGCTCTTGTACCAAGATGAGCCATACAAATGATTGTGCTGCTTTCTAGTAATTTATTTCTCAATTTTTCATAAGATGTCAAAAACATCCACGAATGCTGAGTAATCATGGAATAATAACATTTGTTTTTCGAAAACATTATACATCTTTCTATAAAAGCGGCAAAAAGATCATTTTTTGATACTCCATAGTTTTTCTTTAAAATTTCTGAAAGCTTTCCATTTGCATTTGAAGTTCCCATATATGGCGGGTTAGTAACTACGATATCATACTTTCCCGATAAAATTTCACCAATATTAATTAAACCTTCAAATTCGTTAATAGTTTGTTCTGAAAGAAGTATATCCCTGTTATTCTCCAATTCATTTAATCTGTTTTTCAATAACTCAAAATTTACTGAATTTACTGTAATCAAGGATCCGTATTGCTTTGCATCTTTCAGTTGATCTATAAGCTTATTAAGATTGTTTTCTAGTTCATTATCTCCATCCGTAAAAATTTTAATCAAAAGTGGACTGAGATTTTTACTTTCTTTTATAGAGTAAATATTATGATTAATTCCCCTACTTAAGAATCTCTTATCGTACTGACAAGCTTTCATCATAATTGAAAAATATGATAGCTGGCCTGCACGGTCGTCTATGTCTAATCCATAAAGGTTATTTTGAATAATACTAGCCACGGCTTCTCTTTTTTGAATTCCGTAAGACTCGTAAATCATAACTAATACATCAAATAAATATGATAAAACATGACCCGATCCCATGCATGGATCTAAGACTCTCTCTATTTGGATACAATTTAATGTTTGAATTTAGTAATGATTATTTTATGGATTTGAACACCCTCTTGTTACATACATTAAAAGGTATAAAAAAAGGCGATATAGCTATTGCATATCGCCTAAATTCTAATATTAAAATTATTTCATTTCATTTTCTTCTAAGTCTTTTAGTGTTATACCTTTTTCATTTCTCCAACTTGTCTTTCCATTTGCACTAGTTCCCAAGACAAAAGCAGCTGCATAAGATGGACTATTGAATAGATAGTTTTTGCTTATTCTACCATCGATAATCTCATTTTTATCTATGCATCCCTTCCTCAGTTCTTTTATTGATTTTGGGATGGCAATAGAATCTATCGTTTCTATCATACTATCTTTTAATACAACAAAACCTTCATCTGTTCTTTTACATTTTGCTTCTATCTGTCTATTTGACTTACCACTTTTTCTTGAAAGGTAGAGGAGTAATTCTTTAGTATCATATATTTTATCTTCTATTTTCAATTCTTTATCAACTATAGGAACAAATATTTTATAGCCTAAGACACCAAGTACCATTTTTGAATAATCTATAAAATCTTCAAGTTCTGATTCTTTTTCTTCTGTTACATTGCCAGGATTAGGATCATTTCCATTTCTTACTTTATACCTATCTACATCTATGGCCATATTGGTGAATTTATTTTCTAGGTAAGAAATTTCTGTAGGTCCAAATGAGTTGTTTTGAGTAGTTAACATAACTGCATCAGAAAAATATATTTCATCTTTTAAATGTTCAGCTACTCTAAATAATACTCCCTCCCCATTTTTTCTTATGCCTGCTTGACCTATATACACTTCGTCATCTCCGTCATCGTTCTTGCCAAATAAAAAATACACTCCACTTTGCTTTAAATCCTGTCTATCCTTACATTTTTCAAGATATGGTCTTGGAACTTTATAAGCTATGCCTGTCCAATTTGATAAAGTACATTTTATTCTACCCGTAACTTCTCCGTCCATTAAAAAAAGATTGAAATTTTTGCTGTGTTTCATCATAGCACCCCAAACATTAAATAGTTATCTATATTATACCAGTTTGAAATGTTTTTATTTGTATTTTCCTAGAAATTAAAAAAGCTTGATAAACTTCTAAATTAGAAATCTACCAAGCTTGAATTAATATATTAAATTAGTTGATTTACCCTTCTCTGAACAGCATAATAATCATATCCAGCACTAGATAATCTTCTTTTTCTATCTTCACCATTCCCCCATTTTCCATTTATAACTTCTCTTGCTAATTGGTCGATAGTTTTTCCAACTGGAAATACTATCTTACCATTAGCATCAAATATTTTTAATCCAAATCTATTGGCACATCTTTTGGCATTATCTAAATTCTTAAATGCACCTTTCTGGCTTTTTACATCAGACCAAGATTTTCTAACTCTATATAACCCACCTACTGGTCTATTAACAGTCTTATTGCCTCTTAGTCTTTTATTGACCTCATTTGCTATATATGGAAACTTGCTGCCAAGGTATGGTCCTGGACAGTTAGTGTTTGAATACCACTCATGTTTTTGAAGTACACCATCCTTACCTCCAGTAAATGTGCAGGGATAGATTCCATTTCTTCTGCAGATGTCTGTAACTAATTCAATTAGTCTGTTTAAAACGTAATCAGAAACTAACCACTGAGGTCCTCTCGTAGAGTTACCTACTTCAATTGTGACTGCTCGATTGTCACACCAAGAAGATGAGGTTGTCCAGGCTCTGTTAGATTCATCTACTCCTAAAACAATGACTCCATCTGATCCTAAGTTGTAGTTCGATGATGCTCGTCTTGACTTTGGCACAAATACTCCAGCAAGATTTCTTCCACTTATAACTCCTGCTGCGTGGTGTATAGCAATTTTTGTTATTCTTTGATTTCTTCTACCACTATGGTTAGGTGAGAGAATTGTTGCTTGTACTAATGGGCTATTACTCATTTATTTTTCCTCCTTAAATTGTTTTAAAATCACTTTTAGTTTTTCTGGTACTGGCAAGCCTAAAGCTACAGAGTTTTCCAAAATAGAAAGCCCTTCATTTGCTATATAAAAAAAGATGATGGCTGTTCTTATCATTGTTCCATCACCTTTAATTAAATTTACATCACATAGGTTTGCTATTCCCACAACTATAAAAATCATAATCTTTTTAGCTATTCCCTTGAATCCTATTGATGAAGATAGCTTTCTTTCTACACCAGCTCTCAATACTCCTGTTACATAGTCTGCTATAACAAAAGCAAGTAATGTGTAAATAAAAGCATCTATGTTCCCTAGATAGAATCCAATCCATCCCCCTGCTATGCTAAAGCAAAACTTAATTGTTTCTATGAACTTATTCATTTTCTACTCCTTTCATCTAGAGGAAACTTTTTATTCTTCCTCTGTTAACGTATAAGTTATTTTCATTGTTTTATCTGCCGTTTTCAATATTGGACTTGATAGATTATTTATCGTTCCAAGATATGGTGTGTGAAGATATAAATATTTATATAAAGTTTCATTAGAGGCGCGATATCCGATTCTAAAAGGTCCCATTTCAATTGTCGGTGTCATGATGTTTTTTAATGGCTTTCCCGAATAATCTTTGCCATAATTTTTAATTACTTTATCATCCTTTGTTATCGTGAAATCATATCCAAGTATAAAGTCTCCCCACTGATACATATAAATATCAGTATTTTCTCCTTCAGAAAAATCAGATTTGAATCCTAGTTCTATAGATGATATGTCAACTGGATTATTAGCATTCATTTTATAAACAATTCTTTTATCACTACTAATAGCATAAAGATAACCATCTTTTAATACGCTTTCTATACATCTATATATAGAATAACCATCCTCCCTTGGAAATACTCCAAAGCTATTCAAAGAAATATCCTTTAAATGCCACTCATCAAATTGCGTTGAGTAATCTTCTTTGTTTATTTTAACTCTTCTTACTAAGGACCCTTCATCATTCAAAAAACCATACCAGTAACCATCTTTGCCATCATAAAAACAACATCTATTCCAATAAAATATGGATTTGAAAAACTCTTCTAAATTGATTACTTGTTTTTCTACTTCCTGGTATCTTGCGCCAATTATTGAATCCGTTAATCCTATACTTGAAAAAGCCTCTTTGTACTTAACTATTTCCAACGTTTTATTTTCTCTTGGCCACATAGATATAAAGGTGTTTTCTTTTGGATTGCATTCTACCAGTCCTAAATATATCCTTCGTTGTTCCACACTAGTATCACAATAGGTTCTATTTAAATATAAACATGCATTCCTATTAAAATTATTTCCATAGTAAAATCTCCCCGCTCTAAAATGTGTTAATGCCAATGAAGATATCCTCCCATTAGCTTGTGATGTTGAAAAATCCCAAACAAATTTATATCCGTTTTCTAGAGGTTTCGTTTCATTTAAATTGGCTGAACCTCGTAACTTATCATCAGAAGGATTAACGTTATCAGAGGCATAGCCAATAATATTATTATCTGAAGGTGGAATAATATTTTCACTTTTTTCTTTTAAAGTATTTTCAAAAAGCAAAATACCTCCAAAAAGTCTGCTTGCTATAGGAAAAATTTCTTCTTTAAACTCTACTGGTCCATTATCTAAAGGGTACATCAATCCTGAAGGATTAAGCCTTATTATGTCTGGGACTGCATTCGTTATTAAATTTTCATCCCTATAGATTTCTTTCTCCTTAGTTCTTACATCAGTTAGCTCTATGACTGATTTACCTTTAAGCATTTCCTTCCTCCTTATCTTTAAATTCTGTATTAATTTCTTCTTTATATTTCCCAAGTATCAATCCTTGATATTTAAATCTTCCTACCTTTTCATTAAATATAATAGGTCTTGGTACTTGCCTTTCTATCTTATATTCAGCTTTCAATTTCCTAAGTATAAATGAATGACTAAGTTCTATTCTCTTCCAAGATTCATCAATCTTAAGCTTTCCATCCCAAGTCTCTGTAGAACCTAAGGATTGACCAGATATTGCAGCAATAGCATTATCTTTACATATCCTAGCTTGACCTGATTCAAGCCTAATTAATACTGAGAAATTGTTCATAGTTTTCTCTTGTAGTTTAGTTAATGGATAAAAAAGATTTAAAATGTGGTCACCACTCAGATAGGTTTCTTTTGGAATGTGATGCTCTATTTTCGTATCATTAAAAACATAAGTAATAACAAGCCTTGTTGGTATTTCTATATTTTCAATAAAGTCTAATTCCTCTACCTCCTCTCTTTCTTCAAACTTTGGTGGATTATAGGATTTCCCGTTATTATTTAAAATCTCTACTTGTTTCTTAACCTTCCTTGATATCTTTCTTGTTTTTTCTTCAGTGTCACAAATTGTATTTAACAAAATAGACGCATTAAAAATTGCCTCCGTTTCCTTATTGGAGGCAAATTCTATACGAATTATTGGTGTATCTGTTGTTGAAAGATTAAAGGCTGAATAATTTGAATAGGCATGAACTACTAATTTTTCAGATTCAATCTGATTTAAAAGCCCAACTATATTCTTATCATTCTTACTTTTCGCCTTTGATAGGTATGGATTCTTTCCTACTCCAAGAATCCTATGCTTACTATTTATCTTGTATTCTATGTCAGTGATAAGCCCTTCAATCTTCTCTTCTGCATATGAAATAGCTATTCTATCTCCTACATCAAGACTTGGGTCTCCTATAGTTACCATATCAAAAGGTGTATGATGAATCTTACAAATTTCTGTTAATAGGCTTTCACACATTCTTTTTCTTTTTTCTGGAAGTCCTAATTGCATCAATGGATTTATCCCAAGGTTCATAGTTAGACCATCATCATTTTCTAAAGAGTAATATTCAGCTATTTTAGTCTTTGCATTTGTTGAATTGATGGCTGTGTATCTTGTTTTAAAATCTGATATTGATGAAGAAAATCTTTCTCTCGTTTTGACTTCGGTTGATATGTTTTCTGCATACTTTTTTAAAACCAATTTACCATCACGAGAAACTTGTGCAAAAGCCCCAAGGGTCGATGATATATAGTGTATAAAGTCCCTATATGTTTCTATATCGTGGTCTTGATAAATACCTAGGACTTCCTCACCATTTACAAAATCTTTTACCTCTTCTTCCGCCATTCCTAATTCTACCTTACACTTCTCACATGATAATTTAAGTAATTCAAAAGCCGTACCAAAGGTATCCGTAACTGGGAAGTTCTTATCAAACCTAAGCATATAGTCATAGCCTTTTAGTTCTAAAATTTTCTTAGACCTATTTGCCTCAGTAACATCAAAGATTCCCATCGGTATGGTTTCAATCTTTTTATTTTCTAATTCTTGGTTGTAAAAAAGTTCTAGCTTTGAATCCTCTAAAGAATACCTATCTATATCTGAAAAAAGACTGATTCCAAACTCTCCAGCATAAACTGTACCTATTTCAAGTTCAGAAGATCCAGAGCATGAACGATGAATGTATCCAGACCCTTTAAGAATATCTTTATTGGTAAAGGGAATGATTGTTTCATCTTTTAATATGATATTCCCCGTCCAGTAAAATTTACGAGAATTCTTTTTGATTGCTGTTTTATATTCATTGCTTGTTAGAAACATCAATATTCCTCCAATGAAAAAGATACTTCCCACAGCCCTTTATAAGAAGTATCTTTTATTAATTTGACTTGAAACTTGTCTATATACATTTGCGTCTCTTTTAGTTCCAATGTTTCTGTATCTAAGTATTTAACTTTAAGATTAGACTTGTTAGCAAGACTACTCAATGTCTTTACAAGTTTAGGGCTACAAGAAAAACTTACAGATATACTCGCTACTTTATTTCTAACTATATCTCTCTGAATAGTCCCTGCCTCTGTCTCTCCTCCGGTGTCTGCCTCAATATCTCTAAACTCCAAATCATAAGAATTTGGTAAAGGTAGGTCTACTCCTTCAATAATTAAATATGATTGATGTTTCATTTCTATCTACCTCCACTTCTTAAATTCTTACGCATTGAGGCATTAACAATAACTTCATCGAGGAGTGTGCCTCCAAGATAGACCGGTATAACTATATCTCCAGTATTTTCTGATTTTAAATTAATGTTTGCAAGTGCATCAGATATTTGTCTTCCTATATCAATTCCATTTACAGCATCTCCTTTATCATATCCACCCATATCAAGAGAGGATATATTTGGACTTAGAACCATATCGCTTGCTACATTTTCCATTGAAGATTTAACCAAACTCCTGCTCTTCTCAATCCCTTTTGATAAGCCTTCCATAAAATCTGGCATCCATTCTTCATAGTCAGTAAGTGGCCCAACATCTGGTACTGAAAAGTGTAGGTAGGATCTAATAGTTGATGCTACATCAGATACAGCAGATATTACATTACCTATTGCATTTGAAATTCCTCTTGCAATTCCATTAATCATATCTGCACCCCAGTTGTAGGCTTGTGATGCAAGATTTCTAATGAAGTTCACTGCATTATTAAACCCATTTCTTATACTTGATAAAATATTCGACATACTAGAAGAAATAGCTGACTTCATTGAATTAAATGCAGATGAAACAGCTGATTTTGCAGAATTAACTGTTGATGAAATAGTAGCCTTGATGCTATTCCAAATATTAGATACTAATGACCTAATTCCATTTAAAACTCCAGATATGAAGGACTTGATAGCATTCCAAACATTCATCACTATAGATTTAATAGCATTTAAAACGGTTTGAATTACTACTTTTATATTGTTCCAAGATGTAGATATAAATGTTCCAATAGATGTAATTACAGTAGTTAAGAAACCTTTTATCCCATTCCAAATAGTCTCGGCTTTTACCTTAATAGCATCAAGAACAGTTGAAATTAAGGTCTTTATACCTTCCCAAGTAGTCCTAATAAATTCTCCAATTGCTGTAAATACTTCTGTAGTTTTTGTTGAGATAGCTGTCCATATATTTGTAAAAGTAGTTTGAATTCCTGTCCAGAGGCTTGTAAAGAATTCTCCTAAACTTTGCCATAGACTCTTGGCTCCCTCAATAAAGGTATTCCAAGATTCAGTTAGAAAAGTTGTTATAGATGTCCATATACTGTTCCACCCTTCAGAAAGTCCATTCCATAGATTGGCAAAGAAGTCCTTGATGCCTTTCCAAGTATTCTTCACTCCTTCAATAAATCCAGACCAGAATTCTGATAAGAAAGTAGTAATCTCAGTCCAGGTGCTTGTCCATGAATCTGATATCCCTTGCCATAGGTTTACAAAGAACTCTTTTATACCATTCCAAATAGCAACTGTTGATTCTTTTATTGTTTTCCAAATAGAGATAAGTCCTTCTCTAAACCAGTCGCACTTCTTCCATAAAAGAACAAGGCCAGCTATTACTGCACCAATAGCAATAGGAACAATACCTATGGCTGATACTACTGCAGTGATTGCTGGTATAAGTGTACCTGTAAAGATTCCAACTATCTTAGTTATTCCTCCAACAATTAGAGGTCCTTTAGTCATAATAGTTCCTATTGACCAGATAAGTTTTCCTACAATCATAAGTATAGGGCCAAGAGCAGCTATAAAAAGACCAATACCTGCAATGACTCCTTTTACTGGACCTGGAAGTGCATTAAGTCCATTTACCAGTTTTGTTAATATATCTACTGCTTTTCTAACAGCAGGCATCAAAAGTTCTCCAAAAGATATGGCTAATTCTTCTAAAGCAGATTGTAGGATCTTTAATTGACCAGCTATGTTATCCTGCATAGTAGCAGCCATCTTTTCAGCTGTTCCATCTGCGTTATAGATGGCATCACTCAAACTGTTGTAGTCTTTTTCACTGGCATTTATAATTGCAAGCATTCCAGACATAGCATTTTTACCAAATATCATGGAGGCTGCTTGTGCTTTTTGAGTCCCATCTAAATTGGCAAAGGCAACTCTAAACGTACTTAATGTCTCATCAAGTGAAAGACCCTGAACATCTTCAATAGATAAGCCCAACATGGACATTCCATTAATAACTTCTTTAGTTGGTGATGCGAGTCTTGTTAGTCCAGACCTTAAAGCTGTCCCTGCTTGTGAACCTTTTATTCCTGCGTTAGCCATTAAACCTATAGCTACTGCAGTATCTTCAACTGAATATCCAAGGGCACCAGCAATAGGTGCAGCATATTTAAATGTCTCACCCATTAGTGAAACATTAGTATTGGCATTAGATGATGCAGCTGCAAGAACATCAGCAAAGTGAGAAGAGTCTTCAGCTTTTAAACCAAAGGCTGTAAGGGCATCTGTGACAATATCTGAAGTGGTAGCTAAGTCCTCACCACTAGCTGCAGCAAGATTCATGACTCCTTCAATACCACCAATCATGTCTTTACTTTTCCAACCAGCCATAGCCATGTAGTTCATAGCCTCTGCCGCTTCAGATGCTGAGAACTTTGTTTTGGCTCCCATTTCACGAGCCTTTTCCCTTAGGGCATCAAAGTCGGACCCTGTTGCACCAGATACTGCTTTTACCTTTGACATACCAGAATCAAAATCCGATGCAGTTTTTACAGCTGCCACCCCAAGACCTGCTACAGCAAGAGATACTGGCATCATTTTTCTTCCTACGTTTTCTATGTTTTGCCCTGTGTTTTGCCACTTTTCTCCAGTAGCAGCTATGTTTTGTAGGGTCTGATTAGTTGTCGCTCCCTGTCTTTCTAGAGATTTAAGGGCTTGTTCTGTTTCAATAATCTCACGTTTAAGGGCATCATATTGTTCTTGGGAGATCTTACCTTCTGCAAGAGCCTGTTCAGCTTGTTTTTGTGCCTCTCTTAAAGATGTTAATTTATTCTTTGTTTCTTCTAAGGTCTGTCCTAATAGCTTATGCTTTTGGGAGATAAGTTCTGTATTTCCAGGGTCAAGTTTAAGAAGTTTATTGACATCACGAAGTTCAGACTGAGTGTGTTTTATTTCTGTATTTACAGATTTAAGTGCGTCTTGAAGTTTGGTAGTATCTCCACCAATCTCAACAGTTATCCCTTTTATTCTATTAGCCACTTGACCGCCTCCTTCCTAAAAATGGACATGAAAAAAACACCTACTATTTTGTAAGTGCTTTTGAATTTTCTTTAAACTATTTTATTTTCTGAATAATTTTGATGCAAAAGTTAGTATGTCTCTTGCTGTTTCAAAACTATCTTTCTCAGTATCATTTTGACCGTCATCCCAATGTCTTAGGAAGTCTCTATCAATACGAATACCGTTCTCATCAGAATGAAAAGTATATGTATCTTTTTCATTCACACGATATGTATCTTCCGAATCAAATGATTTGTAAGATGACCTGTATGTCTTAGTCGTTCCATCAAGCTTTTCTCTGTTTTCAACCAGATACTCTAAATCTTCAATTTCATGATCCTTAAACCTACCATTAGCTAAATTAACATATTTGCTTAGTTTCTCTTTTCTTGACTTTTTTTCTTTCTTATCCATTACAAAGTACCTCCCTCACGAAAATTTAATTCATCATTCCAATTTTCCTCAAGTATCTCTTTTAATTTCAGTTTTAAAGATTTAGAAATCTTATACGAATTTATTTTTAACAATATAGATTCCTTAGTTTCACCTTTTTTTACTAATTCTTTAACTACTTGAACAAATATCTTTTCAAATCCATATTCAGAAATAGCTTGGGATATTAGTCCAATTAATCCTAATGTTGCTATTCCTCCTATCATACCAAAAGGGCCAATTGCACACAGGGCTGCTGTGATTGCTGCCGCTCCCACATATCCAGTTGCTCCTATAGCTAACAATAGCACTAATCCAGGAACTCCCAAAGCAACAATTTTTGAAACGATTTTATCCATGAACCTTGCTCCTATAGAAATTCAAATTTATCTTTTATATACTACCCTTATTATACCATGTCTACTCAAGGTTTAAATTAAAACTTATCGAAGTCTTCTTGTGTGGCTACTTCCTTGTATTTATATTCATCGTTATTTTTTTCTGTGAACATATCATTTACAAGTCCAATTGTTAGTAGGGATAAATCAGAAACAGAAAGACCAAGTTCCACTGCCCTTAATAAAAATAAGGGTGTAGTCATTGGTCTTTCTGTTGGTCTTACTTTTTTTTAGGAATTTCTTCCGACTTTATGTTAAGTCCCCATAACTCAATTAGCTGAGGGAGAATTTGATAAATGGAAAAGGTTGAGAAATTATCTAACCATTCTTCTGGACTATCTGGCACAGATTTATCTCCATGTTTTGCCATTACATAGGCTATATTTTCAAATAGTTCTAATGAACCTATGTCAAGATTAGATTTATCTTTATCATTTTTCTTCATAGACTTTTCTAGTTCCACCAAGTCTTTAAAGATATCTCGACCAAACTTTAATCTATATATTCTTGGAATAGCTGCCGATGCACGAAATATAACATCTTTTCCATCTATTTTTATAGTTTTTGTTAATGCCATTATCTATTACCTCCTGTTGTCCTTGTTGTAGAAGATGATGTTTCTATTGGTAGATAAACTGATTTATACCAACCATCATAAATTTCCTTAGTTGTCTCATCACTTGTCCTAGCCTTTACATTTCCATTTGGAAGTGGTCTTGCTTGGATAGATAAGGTTTCTGGTTGAACTTCTCTTGATTCCTCATTAGTTTCTCCTTCGAGAGTAGGTCTTGCTGCTGAACAGTTATACATTACGTGACGGATTTTCTTTTGGTCACCATCAAACTCAAATAGAAGTGCAAAATTTGCAGTTTCAGAATTTGAGGACTCAATTAAAACTTTATTTGAATCTGATTTTTCCATCAAAACATCAGTCCTAAAAGATTCTGGAATAAGAGCGATTTCTAAATCTCCGTCATATCCCATGTTGTTTGAAATAGTGTAGTATTCAATTCCATCAGCATAAAAGCTTTCTGGCTCTCCATTTGGATCTAGTGAAATTGAAACAGCACCAGGCATTGGTACTGGTGTCTTATATTTAATCACGCCCTCTTCGGCTTTATCAAAGAGAGCGTAGTGTACGTTACAAATATTAAATTTAACTTTATTAGCCATTATTATTTACCTCCATAATTTTTAAATTAAGTGTGAATTCATACAAAACTTCATAGAGTCTTTCTGATTCAATCCAAACTTCAGATTTCTCATAATAGATTTTTTCTCTATCAAGTATCTC
>OFLS01000197.1_pt1 | contig 26941 bp, 27 predicted proteins | sample 1540891 | NCBI WGS metagenome assembly OFLS01 (sample SAMEA4413038, study PRJEB24355) | metagenome | biome: human; feature: gut; material: faeces | place: United Kingdom | collected 2010
GTAATTGGACGGTGACGCTGAACATAAATTAATAGCATTAATGAAATAATTGTGGTGATAGTCATTGTACCTAAGTATAAATATTTAGAAATACGATCATTATTTTTTAAAAATACAAGGATTAAGGCACAAAGGAATGGTAATAACATTGGTAAAATCAATAAGTTACTTAGCATCATCTTCCCCCCTTAGGCCTTCAATTTCATCTTCTTTTGTTACTTTATAAGTTCTATAAACAAGTACAAGTAAAAACGCAGTCATCCCAAACCCTATAACTATTGCAGTTAGTACAATAGCTTGTAACAAGGGATCAACAAACAATTGGTTTCCACCAGTTATTAGTGGTTCTGATCTACTAGAACCATACGTTCCCATACTCATAATAATGAGATTACCAGCATGAGTATATATTGAAATTCCGATTACAATACGAATTAAATTGATTGATAAAATCATATATGTTCCTATAAACACTAAAAATCCTATAACTAGTAATAATATTAAATTCATGATCGACCTCCGCTAAGCGACAACATCACTGTGACAATAACACCAACAACTGAGAATAAAATACCTAATTCAAAAAGTGTTATTGTACTTACATGAATTTGTCCTAAAATTGGAAGTATCCAAGTTGTTTCATATTGAGACAAAAATGGTTTTCCAAAAAACATAGGTATTATCGCAGTAATAGATGATACCAATGCTCCAATAATCATTAAAATTCTAAAATCAATCGGTAAACTTTCTAAAACCTCTTCAACATTAAAAGCCAGAAACATTAAAATAAACGCTGAACTAAATATTAAACCACCAATAAACCCACCACCAGGATTATTATGACCTGCGAAGAAGACATAGAATCCGAAAGTCAATAAAATAAATACAACAAGTTTCGTGACCGTTCTTAACACGACATCATTCTCTTTCATCTTGTCCCCTCCGATCTTGATAATTTAATAATGTGTAAATACCTAGCCCAGTAATAATTAACACTAATCCTTCAAATAATGTATCTAATGCTCTAAAGTCACCAAGTATCGCATTTACAATATTTTTACCACCTGTTAGTTTGTCAGCTTTTAAATAAAAGTCTGATATTGATGATAAACCATCTGTTTGTTGTGTAATAAAAATTAATGATACAACAATAAGTGCCATCAAGAGTGATACAGAAATTTTAATTATTTCTCTTTTTTTGTTAGCGTTAGATCTTGGCACGTTTGGTAATCTTGAAAAACTGACAATAAATAGTATCGTCGTTATTGTTTCAACTACTAGCTGAGTCAATGCTAAATCAGGGGCTTTCATTGCTATAAAGAATAAGGTCACAACAAATCCGATGACTCCATTTAAAATGACCATTGTCAGTCGTTGACGTATAAAAATTAAAGAAATACCAATTGTGACAGTTACGATTGCTAATATAATTTCTAATGCCCCAAATTCAGAAACATGTAACTGATGTACTTTAGGAAGTCCAATTCGAATATAACCATATCCAATGATAATCATAAATATGCCTAAGGTCATAATAATGTATTGGTTTAAACGATCTTGCATAACACGTTTAAATCGCTTCGTAGCAAACTTTTCAAAATGTCGATATACCATCTCATAGCTTTTTGAAACTGAAATCTGTCTAATTTTACCCGTGAACACTTTTTTCCAATCTACTTTGATTGCTAGTACACTACCCAATAAAATAATGATGATGGTTAAAAGAAGCGGTATGTTAAATCCATGCCATTGCGAAACATGTGGTGCCAATTGATCAATTTGATGATTACCACCTGATACAGCTCTTAATGCTGGAACGATAATCCCCTTCCCAAATATATTTGGTACAAAAAAGATTACAGGTACTAGCACCATTAATATAAGAGATGGTAAACTAAACAACCATGGTTCGTGGATATTTTTTTTAGTAAAAACCTTAGAATCATATTTTGTCCAAAATACTTCTTTTACCATGTATAGTGCATATGTGAATGTAAAAACACTCGCAATAACACCAACAAACACGATAGCTATCATTGAAATCAAACTAAATTGGGATAATTGTCCAGTTTGTGTTAATGCATCTAAAAACATTTCTTTACTTAAAAATCCATTTAAAAATGGTACTCCAGCCATAGATAGAGCCGCTATCGTCATGACTAGATTCATTTTAGGAAATAGTTGACGCATTCCACTTAAAATTCGTATATCCCTTGAACCTGCTTCATGATCTAAAATACCTACTCCCATGAAAAGCGCACATTTAAAGATGGCATGATTCATTAGATGAAATAGCGCACCAAATAATACAAATACATAAACAGATGCTATTGCGTCTTGTTGGTGTTGAGCATATCCACCACCGATACCGACCATTGCCATAATCATTCCTAGTTGACTGATTGTTGAATATGCTAGGATTCCTTTTAAATCCCATTGTTTTAAAGCTGTGATTGAACCAAATAACATTGTTATTAAACCAACAAACGTGACGATATATATGTACATATTGCTAAGACCTAATAATGGTGTAAATCGAAGTAATAAAAAGATACCAGCTTTTACCATCGTGGCTGAATGTAAATAAGCACTTACAGGTGTAGGTGCAGCCATTGCTCTAGGTAGCCAAATATGAAATGGAAATTGTGCTGATTTTGTAAATGCACCTAATAAAAACATAAAAATCATAGGGATAAACAATCCATGATTCTTAATATGATCTGCTTGTCCTAATATGTCAGTGATATTATTCGTTCCTGTCATGATATACAGCATAATAAAACCAACTAATAACGCCAATCCACCAAATACTGTAATCATAAATGATTGAATCGCACCAAATTGACTGTCACCATTGTTATACCAATATGAAATCAATAAAAATGATGATACACTCGTTAATTCCCAAAAAATGTACATCAATATCGTATTGTCTGATAATACAATACCAATCATACTGAACATAAATAACGTTAAATAAAAATAAAACCTTGGTAAATTGTCTTTTCGAGAGGATAAATATTGAGTTGCATAGAAGAATACTGCAATTCCAATAAGTGAAATAATAAGAGAAAACATTAAACTTAAACCATCTAAACGTAAATCTAAATTAATATCTAATGTCTTAATCCATGGAATAGAGGTAGAAAGATATTGCAGTTTAGCTACTGATGGTATTTGAATCAAAAAATAGATAGATGAAATTACAGGTGCAACCAACGCTATGTACCCGGCATATTTAGCCAATGCTCTACGTTTAGACATTAGAAGTATCATCGCCATAATCACAAGTATAGCAATTAATAAATAAACCAAACTCATTATTAGCCTCCTTTGTTTCTATAATTGTAATGAAATATAAATACTATGTTCACACTCATTTTCTAAACCGATAAAATTTAGTGTTTCAATAGCAGATTGATGCCCTAAATACTTTTGAATGACTGGTATAGGTATACCTTTTTGATAAGCATGATATGCAAATGTCTTACGCAATGTCGTTAGTCCTACATTATCTATACCAGCTTCAATTGATGCTTGGTGAATTATTCGATATGCTTGCTGTCTAGATAATACTTGATTTGTTCGTAGTGATTGAAAAAGAACGTCTTCATTCGAAAGACTCCTGTCCTCTATATATTGAAGTAGTTCTTTCGATAATGTTTCTGGTAACCTAATTTTAATCAACGAATGAAAATGTGCTTTACACATTTCTGATAACGTACACTTTTCAATTAGTTTCTTAACTTGAGAGACTGTAATTGTTAATAATTCTGATACTTTCAATCCACTATGTATAGCTAACTTAAAGAATAAATAGTCACGTTCAGATTTTATCTTGAGCGCTTCATACATTTTAACAATATCATCATTAAATTTAATCGCTTCTACTTTATTCATTACTCAACCTCCCCTTGCTTTAAGTGTCTTAATCATAGCTATATTATATTTTAGTTACATATATCTATTGCCTTTTTTATAGATTTTAAACATAGAAAATAAAATTAGCCATTTTATTATTTTGTTTCGATATATAGTGTGAAAGGAGGTTTTAAAATATGAGTAAAATAAACCACATCACTATTGTATTATCATTTACTAAAGTAGACTCTAACGGCAAACAAACAGAATTTAAGCGTCGATTCGCTAACATTAACCCTGATGCATCTAACGACCAAATTAAAACATTCAGCAAACTTATTGAGCGACTTACTGGAGAAACATATAGCAATATCGAACTCATCAAATCTTTATCAATTTAATCAGGAGGACATGTTCATGACTAAAACACTTGAATTAAGTTTTAAATCTTCACTAGACAAGCCTGTAAAACTGCAATTACCACAATTAAACAACGTAGTGACCGAGCAAGTTGCACGTGATAGTATGAATGCATTAGTAGATTTAAATATTATAAAGTCAAATAGTGGTACTATCACCAAAGTACATTCTGCTCAAATTATTGATAAAACAACAACTGTTTTATTTGAAGATAAGAAATAGATATAAAGAAAGCGCAATTAATTTAGTATAAATACTAACACCCTAGACTTTCATCATGATTGTCTAGGGTGATTTTGTTGTGATAATGTCCTGTTTTTTTCAACATTATTGTAAATGAGTTGTATATTTTCTCTATAATGATAATGTATACATATGATTTTATTATTAACTTTGGAAAGTGAGACTTTATTCATATGCTTCTTTTCTATATCATTGGTGTCCTAGTTGGAATGCTTATTCCTATCCAAACATCTGTCAATTCAAGACTATCACTGTATACTAAATCGCCTTTCTATACTTCATTCATTTCATTTTCAGTTGGAACAATTTGTTTAATTATTTTAAATATCATTATCAATCCAGAAGTATTTACTATTCACTTTTACAATAATCAATCATTTAACTACACATGGGTAGTCGGTGGTTTGCTTGGGGTTAGCTTTTTAACTGGCAATTTATTGTTATTGCCAAAATTAGGTGCAACATTAACTGTAATTGCAACAGTTGCGGGTCAAATTATTATGGGTGTCATTATTGATACATTTGGCTTATTTGGCGCTACAATTCATGATTTTAATTTAATTAAAGCAATTGGAGTATTGTTACTCATTGTCGGCATCGTCATAATGAATCAATTTAACAAGAATAATTTATTACTAACTGATCAAAAGTATTTACTGTTTTGGCTTCTCTTAGGATTTATTTTTGGTTTCTTTCCACCTATTCAAACGACAATTAATAGTGCTTTAGCAAGTCATACTCATTCACCAGCCTTTGCATCATTAGTATCATTTACAATTGGGTCAATAGCGCTATTGATTTTAACCGCTATTTTTAATAGTTCTTTAAAACTAAAAACAAGTCATTTAAAATTCGGTAAATTAAAGCCTATCTATTTTACTGGCGGTATACTTGGTATGGCTTTTGTAACAGCTAACATTATCTTAATGCCTCATATGGGTGCAGCATTAACAACACTTATTGGGATGTTTGGCCAGATTCTAATGGGCATATTGATAGATCACTTTGGATTATTTAGTTCACCTAAAATAGCAATGACATCCAGAAAAACTATTGGTCTATTATGTATTTTGACAGGCATTATACTTTTAAGATTATTTTAATTTAACTTTTAGCTTATCATTTTAACTTGTAATTATTTTTAAAAGTGATAAGCTATTTTTTTGTGGTCTAAAAATCTTTAGAAAATCGTTGATTTGGGTAGTATGCTTTGACACAACAAATTTTAATTTAGCAAATTCGATAGTCAACTCATTCTTAAGACCTAAATTAATGTTATTTTTTAATAATTTACACCAAATTAATAGCAAAAATTATGTTATTCGTGCTAATATTTCATAGTTGGTTATTCAATTAATTAAAAATAAGTCAAAATGCACAACTTTTTATAATTCATTGAGTCGAGTTTGAAAAATAAAGGTGCTTTAATGCATGATCAATTATCGTACTTTCTATTATTTGTTACCCGTTATCAATCGGAATAATGTATAGACACTTTAACGTGCTACAGATTGGTTTTAATCACTAAATTAATGTGTTTTTCGTATCATTAAAACTGCACTGAGAATTACTAAATTAAAAAATTTATAAAAATTTTTCATTTTTAGTGATAAAATTCTGAAAAATGGGTATAAATAGTAGAAGAAGTTAACTTGGAAGAGTTAAGCTATAACAAAGAATCTCTTTAGACACACATTGAATATCGAAACATTTAATTGCGCTAAATCGTTTCATTAAATAAATTACCTTGTATTGGCGATTAAATTAAGGTAAATTATAAAAAATGCTGATATTTTTGACTAAACCAAATGCTAACCCAGAAATACAATCACTGTGTCTAATGAATAATTTGTTTTATAAACACTTTTTTGTTTACTTCTCATTTTTAATTAGTTATAATTAACTAAATAATAGAGCATTAAATATATTTAATAAAACTTATTTAATGCAAAATTATGACTAACATATCTATAATAAATAAAGATTAGATATCAATATATTATCGGGCAAATGTATCGAGCAAGATGCATCAAATAGGGAGGTTTTAAACATGGCAATTACAAAAATCAATGATTGCTTTGAGTTGTTATCAATGGTCACTTATGCTGACAAATTAAAAAGTTTAATTAAAAAGGAATTTTCAATTAGCTTTGAAGAATTCGCTGTATTGACATACATCAGTGAAAACAAAGAGAAAGAATACTATCTTAAAGATATTATTAATCATTTAAACTACAAACAACCACAAGTTGTTAAAGCAGTTAAAATTTTATCTCAAGAAGATTACTTCGATAAAAAACGTAATGAGCATGATGAAAGAACTGTATTAATTCTTGTTAATGCACAACAACGTAAAAAAATCGAATCATTATTGAGTCGAGTAAATAAACGAATCACTGAAGCAAACAACGAAATTGAACTATAATTTTGTTTAGCGCAATTTGGTGAAGTTTGATAGATGATACATTCTATTAAACTTCCTTTTTTTATGTCTTTTTTTGTAAATGTTAAGAGGTTTTGCACTAATGGCACTTAATATAAGGAAGATAGCCGCATAACGAGCAGTATATATCAAATACATTTCAAAAAAAGCTGATTTCTATCAAATAATGAATAGTAATCAGCTTTTTCACATTGCCTAAGGACTTTATGCCCTAGGTTTATATATCACATATTATGATACGCTTTTTAAAAAATTTAAATAATAATTCATAAATGCTTCTGGTTCTTCAATATGCGGTGCATGTCCTGAATGTTCGAAGATTTTTTTCGTAACATTTAAAAAATGCGCTTCCAATTTAAAATGATTCTTATCTTTAATCAAAGGATCATGTTCCCCATTAATTAACAAAGTAGGTACACATGTACGTTTTTTTAAATACATAGGTTCATCTTTATGCAAAATTAATGAACGAATTGCCACCGCACTATCATCCTCAGACTTAATGCTATATATTCTTTGTTTTTGATACCATTTCATCGTCTTCTCTTGATTTCTAAACAATTTAAAAAATAAAAGAATATACGCTTCAGACTTATTAAAACCCGCTATATCATCTTGATATTGTATTAACAATTGAGTAAAGCTGTGTATTAAGTCATCTTTCTTCGATGCAATGGTAGTTAATGATTTTACACGATAAGCATATTTATCTGTAAATAACTTAGCAACTACCCCACCTAAATCATGTCCTAGAATATGTGCCTCATGAATATTTAACTTCTCCATTAGAATTTTTAAATCCTCAACGTGATCGTTTAAATCGTATGATTCACTTTTAGAAGACTTGCCATGACCTCTTAAATCGTAAGTAAGTACTTTATATGATGATGCTAGTTGATGTTGCAAATCTTCAAATCCAGCTAAATTACCATCCAATCCATGAAGTAATATTATAGGATCCCCTTTACCTTCAATTTGATAAGTTAATTGGATTTGAGGATTAATTGTGACTTTATTCATTGTGACACCTCCCTCAATAAACTATATACCCAACCTTCATTCTATATACGCTTCCATTTTATAAACAATTTTTTTAAATTATTTATAAATTACCAAAAGTTATTCCAACAATAAAAAAACTATTCATCTCAATTAATACAATTAATCAAGTGAATAGTTTTATCATATTTATAATCTTGTACGTGAAGATAATCTAATTGTGAAATATATAACTAGAACTACTAATAATATCCATATAATTAATGAAAAAATCTGTGCTGATTGTGGATTATGAATCATTGCATCGACGGTTTTTTGACAAAATAATAAGCCGATTCCCGAAAACTCAAGTCGCTTATAAAATATGCCGGCAATTACTAAAATAATACCAATGAAAAAGAAAAATTGATGTCCAAAATTTGTAATTGGTATAACGCCCCAAGTAATATTAAATGCTTGTAATATAATTAATAACAAGGATATGATAGCGATAATTGTACCCATAATCATTTCTATTTTATTACTACGCAAGTAATTCTTTTGTGACACCCTTAGGTATACAACAATAGTCATTGGAAAAATCACTAAACAATAAAATAGACTCATTCCAGTAATAGCTTGAAACTGAACATACTGTTTATCATATAAATAGGATATGAGAATGAAGTTTATAATAAAGAAAATAACTGGATTCATTTGTAAAGCAAACAAATTCCTTTGAATCATTAATATGATTTGTGCTGGAGATTTTCTTTTATATTCAATATAATCTTGATCTTTCTTTTCAGAATTTTTTATATCAGTAATTACTTTCTCTTTAATATCATCAATCAAATGCGGTGATAAACCTTTATGATTAAAGTAATCTTCTATATTTTCTAGTAAAATTTTATCGTTAATACGCATTGGTAGTACTCCTTTAAAATGAAACATCTTTATTTATTGTATTGGTTTAATATCCCCTTCGCAAATCATAAAAATTAATATTCACTGTATTATGCCATGTAATAAAATAACCGACAAGTATTGCGATTTAACTTGTCGGTTAAGCACGATTAATTTAATTATTATTTTTCCAAATCAATACGATATAATTTTATGTTTTTATCTTTTGGTGCTGAGGCAAATTGATAAGTCGTTTTGCCTTTTTCAATATATCCAAAATTACCAGCAACTTTGCTATATTCCGTATGTGTTACTGCTTTGCCAACATAATTTTTAACAGCTTGATATGTTGGACCATTAGCATCATTATACATCATTGAAATATGAGTTACTTTACCATTGTTTTTCTTACCATCAGTAGTTACTAATAACATACCTTTTTTGGTATGGAATTCGTAATAATGTTCAGTTCCATCTTCATTGTAAGAATACATCGGATTTTTGTACTTAGTTAAAACATCTTTAATAGATTCGCCAATTTTCACATTTTCTAATGACTGATTACCCTTAATTAATTGTTTAACAGTATCAATAGAGTTGCCACTTGCTGCTTCGGCACTAGTGTTCGCTAAGCCTACTCCCATTACAACAGAACATGCAATTATACTTGCCGTTAGTAGCTTTTTCATAAGCACTCTCTCCTTTTATTTATATCGTCTTGTGCTCACAACCATTATACAACAATCATTTCTAAAACAACAGTCATATTACAATTATATTACAAATAATAATTACTACTTTTATATTTCACTTATCACTAAAAATTAAACATGCTTTTCATCGTGATGTTTGTTGATAAATGAAGCTGTATCTTCGACGAATCTTTCTTGCTCTTCAACAAATGGGAATGCACTTGATTCTTGATATACTTCAAAGTCCGCATTTTGGATTAAATCAGCTACTTCTTTAGCTTCTAATCTTGTTGTTCTTTCACCGAATTCTCCTGCAATAATTTTTGTCGGTACTACGACATTTCTATAAGTTTGAGAAATATCAGCGTTTTTGAATACCTCTTTAACTGCTTGAATTTCTTCTTTAGTTGATATTTCATTTGTATCTACGACATGTTTAAGGAATCGATTCATTTTTCTCGGACGATAATACTTACGCTTATTTAAAAATTTATCTTGTTTTTCAGGATCCCAGTTTCGAATAATATGGGCATATTTTCTAAATAAACGTTCTTCCGGTAATTCACCTTCAATAGATGTTGGATTTACCAACATAAGTGATGATGTAAATTCAGGATAACGTACTGAAATATCCGCACCAATGATTCCACCCATTTCATGGCATACAAATGCAACTTCTTCAATGTATAAATATTTAAGTAATTTAACAATGTCATCAGAAAAATCTTTTATTTCAATGTGACGAGGTTTATCAGAATAGCCATGTCCACGTAAATCAATTAACACAACTTGAAATGATTTTGCTAATTCTGCTGCTAATTTATTAAACACAGAATAATTATCAAGTACAGTATGAATCAATACGATAGGATAGCCTTCACCTAATGTACTGTAATGTATCGATGTTCCATCTTTTCTAGTAAATAGATCCATAATTTTCTCCTTTATTATCATTTTTTATTGGTAAAATGGTTAATAATTCTTCCACTGTTGTAATTGTAAAATCAACTTCTTCTTCGAGTGGTTCAATTTCAGCATCTTCTTGTTTATACCATACACTAACCATGCCCATAGCTCGTGCTGGAGCTACATCATTTAACGCATCATCGCCAACATACATAATTTGCTCAGGTAATACCCCTAGTTGATCAATCATATCTTCAAAAATTTTAGGATGTGGTTTACGAAAACCAACTGTTTCTGATGTTGATAAATAATTAATAACATGCATCAAACCAAGTGAATGTAATCGAAATTGTTTAATCTTAGATTTACCATTTGCGATAACACCAATTTGAAAGCCTTTTTGCGATAGCTTTTCTAGTGTATACAAAGTATCGTAATAAGGAAATACATAACGATAAAAATGCATTTCAAAATCATTAAATAAGTCTTTCCAAGTTAACCTATCTACATGGAAACGTTTAATGATTTCTTTATATAAATCAGGTTTATCATTATCTTCATCGTCATCTAGCTCAATAAATGCTTTTTTAAAATCTGCCAGTTGAACATGAATTAAGTAGTCATGAAATCGTTCATATTGCTCTTCGATAAATTTCTCTCGAGATTTAACTCTGTCCAACAACGTACCTTCTAAATCAAATACAACTGCTTTAATTTGATTCAAATCCATCGCTTATGCCCTCTTTATGTTTATAGTTATTTTTATTTTAGCAAATGTCATGTGCTAGTGTAACCGTTCCGACTGAGATATTAGCATGTAAAATAACACTGGTATACCAATTAATGCAATGATAATACTTGCCGGTATTTGTACTGGTGACAATATATGGCTACCAATAAAATCTGCCATAACCATTATTTGTCCTCCAATTACAATATTCAAAGCCAATTGTCTTCCTAATGATTGTTTCCACTGCCATTTTCTAATGAGTTGCGGTATCACCATACCAATGAATCCAATGATGCCAACATATGCGACATTTATCGCCGTTATCATAGAAGCTATACATAACGCGATATATGTAATCAATTGAACATTTAAGCCTAGTGACTGACTTTTTAGTTCTCCTAATTGCAATAACTTTAGTTGATTAAGAATGATAAATATACCAAACAGTGCAATGATAAATGTGATTGCTATTATAGATACATTTGAGTATTCTGCATCACCAAAACCACCAAACAGATAATTGGCAATTGTATTTAATTTGCGAGGTTTTAATAAAATCAAAAAATATAGAAGTGAATTGAATAATGCACCAATCATTAAACCACTTAATATTAAGATTCTAACTGGATAGCCTTGGCTCAATACCGACGTAATGACTAATACAGTTATTAATGTTATGAAACTAAATGTTATTGAAAATACAGGAATCCATAACGTTGTTAAACCTAAAAATAATGCTAATCCTGAACCAAATGTAGCGCCGCTTGCCAATCCTAATGTAAAGCTATCTGCCAATGCATTATTTAAAACTGTTTGAAATATAAGGCCTGCAACAGTTAATATCATACCTGTCAACAATGCTTCTAATAATCTCGGTAATCTAACATTGATTAAAATAGACTGGTTAAATACATCATTAATATCCCCCAACTGCCAAAATAGATATATGCTAGTTGTTATAATTAATATGACTATCCAGCTCAATAATACTTTATTAAATGTCATAGCATTCTCTTTTCTTTCATCGATAATTACATTCATTATAGCAATCACATACTCGCGTTGCTATCATTCACTAAATATATTTTAAAAACCCCTTATCTCAAACATGTATTTTTTACATGTAGCAATAAGGGGCATAATTAGAATGGTTTATTTTCTATAAATTGCATCTCTTAATTCTTTTAATCCTTCATCAATACGTGGACCTGGTCTTGATACTTCATCACCATTTACAACTTCAATACGTGTATTCTTGACAGCATTAATTTTATTGAATCCACCTCTTTTTTTGATGATATCCATATAATCTGATCTTGTCTTAGCTTCCGTCGAAATTAATATATCTGGGTTCTTTTTAATAATACTTTCCTTCGTTACAGGGTTCCAACCATTAATGTCACTATACACATTTTGGGCTTCTAATTTTTCTAACATATCATTAAAAAATGTATGCTTCCCTGCTGTATATATTTCAGGCTTTGATGAAACCTCAATAAATACTTTTGATTTTTTATGATGAGCAGGAATTGAATCTATGACTTTATCGATATTATCTTTAGTTTCCTCAACAAGTTGTTCAGCCTGCTTATCATGATGCGTTAATTTCCCAATTTGCTTAAATGTGTTGTAAGTTTCATCAATTGATTGTGCATCTTTAACATATACTACTTTGATGCCTTGTTTCTCTAATGATGACAATACTTTATTAGCAGTTGCCTTTTGCGACTCATGCGCAAGAATTAGATCTGGCTTTGCCTTTAAAAGTTCCTCTTTATTAAGATTCAAAGCATCAAATTGTTTCTTACCCTTTTTCACATCTTTTGGATAATCATCAACCGTTGAAACACCAACTATGTATTTACCTAATCCTAATTCATATAAAATTTCAGTATTACTAGGCATTAACGAAACAATTCTATGGTACGGCGATTTAGACGAGCCATTATCATTGCTACCTTGTTTATCATTATCTTTCATACCACAGCCACTCAGGACAAGCATAAAAATCAAAATAAAAGCAATTAACGATTTCTTCACACTATCACATCTCCTTTTTAATCCCACTTTTCGCTTTAGCGATTAGAGGGATTTATGCAGTTGTGCGGTAGCATCCAACTGCGTTCCTCTTCATCTTTAGCGATTAGAGGCTTTTATGCAGTTGTGCCTTAGTATCCAACTGCGTTCCTCTTCATCTTTAGCGATTAGAGGCTTTTATGCAGTTGTGCCTTAGCATCCAACTGCGTTCCTCTTCACCTTTAGTGATTAGAGGCTTTTATGCAGTTGCTGCACAAACAAACAACTGTTTTTTTCTTTATATGCTTCTATTTATTATATAAGTCCACATACTAAAAGAAAATAGTAAATTATTTTTTATATTTCATATAAACTCATCTATCTAACTTCACAGCGTTTACTTTTTAAAGTAAGGTTCTAAAAAATCATAATTCTTTATATCTTTGTCTCTAAAGTAATGTTTACCAAATACATCTAACAGAGCATGAAATTCATTAGCATCTTGATTTGTAAAATGATTTGGTAATGTGACTACTTTTTTTAATTGATCATAATTTTTAGTGTTTTCATATCCTAATTTATCATATATTTTTCTTGTATAGCTATCTGGAATAAATTCAATACGTCCGAATATATAAACAAGTAAGACATCTGCTGTTTCACTTCCAATACCTTTCAAAGATAATAATTCTTTTCTTAATCCACCTTTATATCGCTCATTAATCTCTTGATAATTGAAATGATGTCGTGCTAACCATGTTAATAATGTTTTAATCGTCAGTGATTTACTTTTATAAAAGCCACTTGAATGTATCAATGATTGTAACGTTTCAATAGGTAGTTCTAATATATGATTGGGATTAAAATGCGTATGTTCTTTAATCTGATTCAATGCAATTTCTGCATTTCGCCATCTAGTATTTTGAACTAAAATTGCACCTAACATCAGTTCAATGTCATTATCAGCAGGCCACCAATTTTGCGGTCCCATATGCCTATATAACAATTTATACAATTCATCAGTTCCTAACATTTACACCCTCCTTTTAGAGCCCCTAATTAATAAATTAATTAGGGGCTCTTATGCAGTTGCTGCGCAAGCAAGCCAACTGTATTCCTTTACTCCCCTTGAGCTTTAGCGATTTAGGCTCTCTTATGCAGTTGTGCAGTAGCATCCAACTGCGTCCCTCTTAACCTTATTCACATACTAAGCATTCCCCAATATGTCACATACCTAATTAAAAACACTCCAACACAAAGTATCTTTCGAGAAACTCTACGTTGGAGTGTATATAAATGTTCTTACATTGATTCAGGTGCGCTTACACCGACCATTGCCAATGCATTTTTCAATGTAATTCTGACCGCTTCAATCATAGCAACATGTGCTTTTGTTTTTTCAATATCATCTGTTAACACTTTTTCAGCATTATAGAATTTATGGAAATGAGCAGCCAAGTCTTGAATATAGTTAGTAATTCTATGTGCTGTTCTATGCTCAGCAGCACTTTCAATTGTAGGTTCGAAATCAGCTACTTTTTTCAACAATTCAATCGCTTTTTCATTTGTAATCGTTGTAAAATCATTCGCAGCAGCTACCTCAATTCCTTGCTCTTTCGCTTGTTTTAAAATTGAACAAATACGCGCATGTGCATATTGAGCATAGTAAACTGGATTGTCTTGAGATTGCTCTTTCGCTAATTCCATATCAAAATCAAAGTGACTATCAGGACTACGCATAGTTAAGAAATAACGTGCAGCGTCAACGCCAACTTCGTCCATAATTTCTCTTAATGTAATCGCATTACCAGTACGTTTACTCATCTTCACTTCTTTACCATTTTCCATTAAACGAACCATTTGCATGATTTGAATTTCTAAACGATTACTATCTACACCAAACGTTTCAAGAGATGCTTTCAAACGATTAATATAACCATGATGATCAGCACCAAATAAATCGATTAAAATGTCATTACCACGTTTAACTTTATCGAAGTGGTACGCAATATCTGGTAAGAAATACGTATATGTACCGTCATTTTTAATTAATACTCTGTCTTTGTCATCTTTAAAATCAGTTGTACGTAACCATGTAGCGCCATCAGCTTCATACGTATAACCTAATTCTTTCATTTTTGCTAAAACTTCAAGAATTTCGCCTTTTTCATATAAAGATGTTTCACTAAACCAATTATCAAAATGCGTATTGAACTCTGCTAAATCATTTTTCAGTTTAGCCATTTCGTATTCTACGCCTAATTTTCTAAATTCTTTCAAACGTGCTTCTTCAGAATAATCTTTAATTTCAGGATGTTTCTCTGCTAAATCTTTACCTATTTCAATAATATCTTTACCATTATAGCCATCTTCTGGCATTGAATAACTATTGTCACCTAAAGCTTCAAAGAAACGTGTTTCAATCGAACGCGCTAAGTTAGTAATTTGATTACCAGCATCATTAATATAATATTCACGTGTTACATTATAGCCAGCTGCAGTTAAAATATTAGCTAAAGCATCACCAACTGCTGCATTTCTAGCATGACCAATATGTAAATCTCCTGTAGGGTTAGCTGAAACATACTCAAGCAATACATTTTGCCCTTTTGATTCATTTACATGTCCAAATTGATCACCTTTTTCAATTGCTTCAGGAATAATTGCTGTTAAATACTGATTATCTAAGTAAAAATTAATGAATCCTGGACCAGCAATGTCAATTTGTTTTACATGTGCTTTTTCAGTATCTAAGTTATCAACAATCGCTTGAGCAATTTCACGAGGATTACGCTTTGCAATCTTAGTCAGTACCATCGCAATATTAGTAGCATAATCTCCATTTTTTGTATCTTTAGGAACTTCAATTTTAATATCAGGAATCTCATCTGCTAATCCTGCTTTGTTAATACTTGCTGCAATTTCTTCTACTAATGTTTGTTTCACTTGATCAATAATATTCATTCGCCTATCTCCTTATAGTTAATTTCATATTGATAAGAACCCATTTTTTCATTATCTTGATATAATTCATAATGAATCTTTAGCTTGCCACCGTCTCCACTTACGAAATGTAAAATGCGTAATGTTTTAACTTCTAGTGGAATTCGTCCAGCCGATATATCGTAAAAAGTTGTTGTCGTTTGTCCTTCAACAAAATGCAAATTCATATTAATGTCGCCTTTACGAATCAACTTAACGCTATCATCATCCACTTTTATTGTAACATTAACTGTTGCATCCTCAATTTGTTCTACATACCGAATAAAGTTAGATTGCCTTTGTTGCCAAGTTCCTTCAGTAGTAAATTCAAATTTTTCTTTTTCGTTGTGCTGTTTCAACACTTGCTTTGTTTGAATACTTACTTTTTTATCCAATTTACTACTCACCTTAATCTTCGCATAATAGAAATATTATAGCATAAAATAAGGTCATCTTGTTATGCCTTCTTAAAGCTAAATAGGTTCAATTAATTAACAATTCCATACTTAATCAACGCTTCATATATGTAAGCCATTTTATAAAATACAAACAACACCTCAAAACCAAAAAACACGAGATTTTCACTATCTTTCATGAAAACCTCGTGTTTGATTATAATGATAGTGTTCAGAGCACTACCTTCTTTATCTATATAGTCAGTTGATATTTTTAAAATTTAATAACCATTCTACCAGTTATAGTACCATTTTCCATTTCTTCAAAAATATCATTGATTTCTTCTAATTTTCTTAATTGAACTTTAGGTGTTACTTTATTTTCAGCAGCAAATTCAAACGCTTCACGTAAGTCTTGTCTTGTACCAACAAGTGAACCTACTACTTCAATACCATCAAGCACTAATCTTGGGATATCTAAGTTCATTTTATCAACAGGTAAACCAACGGCAACAACTCTTGCACCAGCTTTTACAACATCAACCGCTTGGTTAAATGGCGTCTTAGCAACTGAAGTTACCACTGTTGCATCTAATCCTTTGTTATCAGTTAATTTCATAACTTCTGCAACTGGATCAACATCTTTAGAATTAATAATAGCATCAGCACCTAATTCTTTCGCGAATGCTAATTTATCATCATTGATGTCGAAGGCAACAATTTTAGCCCCCATAACGTTTTTAGCATATTGTAAAGCTAGGTTACCTAAACCACCTATACCAAAAACACCTAACCATTGTCCAGGTTTTACATTACTTACTTTTACAGCTTTATAAGTTGTCACACCTGCGCATGTAATAGAAGACGCTGCTGCTGGATCTAATTTTTCAGGTACTTTCACAGCATAGTCTGCAGTAACAATAACTTGTTCAGCCATTGCACCATCTACTGTATAACCAGCATTTTTCACACTACGGCAAAGTGTTTCACGACCTGTTGTACAATATTCACATCTTCCACAGCTTTCGAACATCCAAGCGATAGACACACGGTCTCCAATTTTTAATGATTCTACATCTTCCGCAACTTCGATGACTTTACCAATACCTTCATGACCTAAAGTAACGCCTGTAACATCACCAAAATCAGCATTCTTAACATGTAAATCGGTATGACAAACGCCACAATATTCCGTTTGTACCAACGCTTCACCAGGTTTTAAAGCTCTTAACTTTTTGTCCTCAATACTTACTTTGTGATCTTTCGTTACAACTGCTGCTCTCATAATAATGTCCTCCTTATAGTCACTCCAGTATGTATAATATTAATTGGTGATTACTTTCAAAAATGAAAACGAATAATTATAGATGTAATTTTTATTTGTAATAGACGCCAAATTAAAACATACTACTGTGACTTTGTTTTTAGTTAGATATCAACCGTTAACTTTTAACGTTTCCCTAGTTAATATGTTAAAAGAAATGACATAATCGATATGCTAACGTGTAATTTTTACTTCACATATATTTATTTAAAGATAATTTATAATACTCTTATCTTCACTCTTATTATAATGTGAATTAATTCACAAAGTATATAGCTATGATCAAAAAAATGTGTCAGTTATTCAAATTTTTTATTAACTACAGATTAATTTAATTTCAAAAAAATTAAAAAAACTCCCAATCAATCTAAGACTTTATTTTCACCTCAAGATTTACGTCGTCATTGAGAAATGAATCATATCTTTATAGATTAATTGGGGAATTTTAGTTTCTAATATTTAATTAAATGCTTGATGTAAAGCGTCAGAAGAATGCTTCCACATACCTTCATCATGGTTCATTAAAAAGTCTTTTAAAACAGCTTTATTCTCGTCACCAATTTGATCAATGATAATATGATGTTTCATTGATTTATCCATCATATTAACATGTTCAGGCATACTTTTATAACCACGACGAATTGCTTTATTCACTAATAAATAGCACGCTGTTAAACCAGCATAATATGGTCCTTGTTCATTACGTTCTGTTGTTACCCAACACAACCAATATTCTTTAGCTTCATCGCCTTCAACAGCAGCTTTATCAGTAATCCATTTCACGCCTTTTTCAACTTTGGCGCGAGCATGCATGCCTCCAATATCAATAAATGCTTCTTTGTTAGCAACATCGATAAAAACTGGTGCAATATTGTCTAAGCTAATTGAACCAATATTTGTACCTTTATGACCATCTAGAGGGTCATTTTTTATGATATTAAAATTAAAGCCTTTTTTCTCAGACAATGATATAACCTCCATATTTAACGATAACAATTTTAGCCCTGTTTAATTAAGCTCATTAATCAAATTTTCAATAGCTTCTCTAATTGTCTTATCTTTAATCTTTGCAACCATTTCTCTAGGATAATATAATTTATAATCTTGGCGATTAATGCCTGTAATACTATGAATGACTAAAGATTGATTGCTTATTTCTCTAATCGTACCATCTTGTCTTAATAAATGAATCGGTTTGCGATTTGACCCAGGTCGATCATAGTCATATGGCAAATCCGAAAATGCTTCACTCACAAAATAATAATCTGGATTAATACCACCTGCTTCAAACAGTTCTTGCAGTTCTGATATTGTAATAATTGAGCCATCAAATGGAATATATTTAAATAAGTCTCGATTAATAAATCGACTTGCTAAATCACTTAAAATGGCATCATCTTCTTTTGTCCATTTTTCCAAATAATACGTAACTACCGCTTCATCGAGTTCAACATATTGTTCAATCGTAACTGTCTCTTCAAAAAATGGAATAAAATCATGTGGATGCAACTTAAATTCATAGCCTTCATTATAAAGCTGTTTTGCGCGTTTCAAACAATTATTAAGCAGCACTTCTCCACCACGACTAACTGGGTGGAAGTAAATTTGCCAATACATTTGATAACGACTCATAATAAAGTTTTCAACTGCATGCATACCACTTTCTTTGATTAGTACTTCATCTTTAGAAGGTCGCATTAATCTTAAAATACGCTCCATATCAAAAGCACCATATGATACACCTGTGAAATACGCATCACGTTGTAAATAATCCATTCTATCCGCATCGATTTGTGAAGAAATCATCGAAATGACCAATTTATTATGATGCGTTTTATTAATTACTTCCGCAACTTCTCTTGGAAACTCAGGCGATACTTTACGTAATACAGCATTCACCTCAGTATCTCCAGTAATAATCGCTTGTGTGTATGCTTCATGGTCTGTATTAAATATTTTTTCAAAACTATGTGAAAATGGACCATGTCCTAAATCATGTAATAATGCAGCACATAATGCCAACGGTCTATCTTTATTGTCCCATGCATCATGACCAATAAATGATTCATCAATTAATCGTCTAACTATTTCATACACACCTAAAGAATGTCCAAAGCGACTATGTTCTGCTGTATGAAAAGATAGGTACAGTGTTCCTAATTGTCTAATTCGACGTAACCTTTGGAATTCCTTAGTTTTAATTAAATCCCATATCAATTGATCTTCAACATGAATATATCGATGTATCGGGTCTTTAAAAACTTTTTCTTCTACTAATTTTAAATCTACATATGCGTTAGTCATTATTCCCCTCCTTTTCGTTTAATATAATATTTAATTTACTTAAAATGCTTTGTACATAAGTGCTAAGTCTAACTTTTCGCCATACATTTCTGGCTGATAAGAGCGTAAGATTGTAAAACCTTGCTCTTTATAGTAAGCTACTGCTTCTTCATTTTTATTATCTACTTCTAAGTAAACACCTTCAAATTTATCTTCAAAACGTGATAATCCTTCATTTAACAATGCTGTACCATAACCTGTATGTTGCGATTCTGGTTTAACATAATGAGCTGATAAATATAATTCTTCACCGTAAATAAAGTTAGCAAAGCCAACGATGTCATTACCTTCTTCAACGACTAAGAATAATTGTTCTTGAAGTCTTTTCTTTAAATGATGTTCATTATATGAAGCTTCTAACAAGTGATTAACTGTTGTCGCAGCGTATATATTTAAGTATGTATTAAACCAAGCTTTAGTTGCGACATCTCTAATTTGAACAACATCTTTTTCAGTTGCTTGTCTTACCTTGAACATGACTTTCTCCCCTTATTAACAAGTTTTAATAACGGCATTATACCACAACTTGCTCAATACTTAATAAACAATGATTGTCTATTCAATTTATATATTTATATTTTCCGTTAAAATTAAAAATAAAAAATAACGAAGCAAAAAATCACTTCGTTTAGTATGAGGTATGTCTTATTGCAATATACTATTCCACTCAGTTGCACGTGCTAAGGCATAGTTGTCTTTCATGATGTCACCAGGCTTTTCAGCAGTTCCAATAATATAACCATTTAAAGTGGCACCTAAAAAGTCTAAACTATATTTCATTTGCGTAATTGCTGGCTTCGCTTTTATTTTTGGACAATCTCCACCAACTAAAATAACTCTAAAATCCTTTTCGGCCATTTGTGCCTTAAAATTAGGATATCGTTTATCTTGTAATGTTTCTGACCAATGTTCGATAAATGCTTTCAATGGTGCTGAAATGCTATACCAATACACTGGTGATGCAAAAATAATTGTATCACTAGCCAATATTTTATCTAGAATCGGCAAATAGTCATCGTCATATGAAGTAATAGTCTCTGCTGTATGTCTCACGTCACGTATCGGTTTAAACTGATGTTGTGTCACGTCAATCCATTGATACTCTAAATCTTGCAAAGCGAATTTTGTTAATTGTGCAGTATTACCGTTTGGTCTACTCCCACCAAACAAAACAGTAATCATTTTAGCCTAACCTCACTTTTGATTAATAAATATCTGTGTTTTTCGTTACCTAATTATACTATCATAAGCTTTGCCTACCGAATAGTAAAACGCTTACAACTTTTATATAAATTTGACGAAATTTCGTCATCCTTATATAACGTCGTTTGTGATACGGGGCTAATTCATGATGAATTAGATACATATGTCACCATTAAATACAATTCATTTAGTCTTCAATCGGAAACAGTTCATCGATATATTGAATCTCATCATCTGATAAAACGATATCTGCAGCTTTAATATTTTCAACGACTTGTTCTGCACGTTTTGCACCAGGAATAATCACATCGATAGCTGGTCTCGTTAAATAAAATGCTAATACAATGTTCGCAATTGAAGTTTGATGTGCTGCAGCTAGGCTTTCCAAAGCTTTTACGCGACGCACATTTTCTTCAAATACACCTGGTTTAAAATCACGACGTGTAGTACGATGGTCACTAAATTTAGTGTTCTCATCATATTTTCCAGCTAAAATACCGGATGCTAATGGGAAATATGGAATAAATGTGATTTGGTGATCAACACAATATTGTAATACTGCCTCATTTTCGCGATGCAATAAATTATATTCTAACTGTACAACATCAACGTAACCATCTTTATTTGCTTCTTTAAGTTGATCTAATGTGAAATTTGATACACCAATGGCTTTAATCTTCCCTTGTTCCTTAAGCTCTTGTAATGCTGCAACTGCTTGATCTTTCGGAGTGTTGTCATCCGGAAAATGAATATAATATAAATCGATATAATCAGTTTGTAGACGTTTCAAACTATTCTCAACTTGTTGTTTTAAATATTCCGGTTGATTGTTCTGATGTACTTCTTGATTTTCATCAAATTCATGAGACCCTTTCGTAGCAATTTTAATTTGCTCTCGCGGATATTCTTTAACAACTTCTCCAACCAATTCTTCTGATCGTTCTGGCCCATAAATATATGCCGTATCTAATAAATTAATACCATGATTAATGGCTTGACGAACAACATCTTTTCCTTGTTCTTCATCTAAGTTCGGATATAAATTATGCCCACCTACTGCGTTCGTCCCAAGTGCGATTGGAAACACTTCAACATCAGATTTACCTAAGTTTACAAATTGCTTCATTAGACCCAGCTCCTTATCTTTATAACTTTTCCACTATCACACTATCATGATTTAATACAACTTCCAAATGTTAGAATTAGAGCTTGAATTTAAGCGGTGTAATAGGAAAACGTTATATAAAACTCAGTTAAAATAAGTATTGCTTAAATTGATATGCATATAGCGCGATTGCTCGTTAGCCTTTAAATTACATGTACTTTTGAATCAGAAATTGAAAAATCATTTAAGAACGACAACATTAAAGCCATTGCAAATTTAATTTGGTAATTTCTATTGGTTTTTAAGTATGACATGAATGTTTTTATCTATAATTAAAGCTATATTAACTAGAAAAAAACCCATTATAACTGCAATCCAAACAAAATATACTATTATGTTTTGATAACTCATTGATAATAGTGCATCTAGGAATAGCATAGTCAATCCGCCAAATAAAATATATCCAAATAATGTGAAACAAACATTTTTTAGTGTAGGTATTAAAAAAATTTTTGACCTTTTATTTTTAGTATTATAAATATTTAAAGATGATTTTTTAATTAGGCGTACATAAAATATTAAAATCCCTATAAATGTGATGCAACATATGGCAATAACTAATTTTTTATCAAGTTGAATGTCAAGTAAATGTGTATATTTTCTTAATGCAACTCCCAGCAAAGCAGAGCTACCTGCAACTGGCCAAAAAACATTCTTTTTAGCAGGTTTAACAATATTTAAGTTTTCAAACTCTTCTCTACTAATTTTGACGTATTCTTTTGGGATGAACCAATTAATAAAAGGAAAAAATAAACTAATCCAAGTGCTTATTATATCGATCATTAAGTACTCATCATTATATTTAATAATTCTATATTTTGGATTTTTATTGATGATTTTAGATTCGCATAGCAACATTTACCAGCTCCATTTCTTAGGGCTTATATGATTAGAAATACTTTTTGAAGCTTCACCATGACATTTTCAACACCATCTACTGTTTTTTCTGCAGATTTTTCTACAGCATCTATACCAGCGTCTAGTTTATGTCCTATCCAATCGTTTTTATCTTTTATTCCAAATTCATTTTTTTGATTGGTCCAATATACAAGTATTGCCGAAATAGAACCTGCAGTAAATCCAGCTAAACCATCATTTTTCCACCGTGTTAGTTTTAGATAATACATAAATTTTTTTGTCAATAATCGATGACATGTTTAACAGAAAGAAACCTGCAGTCATTACCAACCAACCAATAAAGCTTATTATATTTTGAGGATTTAAAGTTAATAACATACTTAGAGCCATTATTGAAAGACCACCAAATAAAAAATAATAAAATATTGTGAAGCAAAAGTTTTTTAATGAAGGAAATAAAATTATTTTCCCTTTACTAGAGTTATTATTATAAATTTCCAATCTTAGCTTACGATTCAGAAATAAAAAAAGTATTAAAACACCCAGAAATATTGCACAACATATTACAATCACCATGTTTTTCTCTAATTGAATATTAAGTGAAGGAATATATTTTCTAAACGTAACTCCGAACAAAATAGTACTACCTGCAACTAGCCAAAAAACTTTATTTTTAACAGGTTTGACAATATTTAAATCGTCAAATTCTTTTTTACTGATTTTGACATATTTTTTTGGAATTAACCAATTAATCATAGGAAGAAATAAAGTTAACCAGGTACTTACTAAATCAATCATTAAATATTCATCACTATATTTAATAACTCTATACTTAGGATTTTTGTTGATAACTTTAGATTCACATAGCAATACTTATCACTACCATTCCTTTGTTTATTATTCCTATTAAAACTTTTCAATTCCATTTGATTTAAATAATACATGAACTTTATTGTCATATAGTGAGCACATATTTAAAAATAAGAAAAACAAAAATATTACAAACAAAGTTATAAATAATATTATATTTTGAACTTCAATCGTCAATAACATATAAATAGTAAAGAATGAACCACCACCTAAATAAATATATAAAACTATTGATAAACAAAGACTCTTTAAAGTGGGAAATATGATTATCTTATTGCTTTTATTTTTGTTTTCATTATAGATTTGTAACTTTAACTTTTGATTTAAATATAAAAAAACAGAAAAATACCTAGTATTATGATGCAACAAATTAAAATTACTATACTATATTCATATTTAACGATAAATAAATGGGAATACCTTCTTAACATAACACCAAATAAGACCGTACTTCCTGCCACTGGCCAAAAAGAATTGATTTTAGTTGTCTTCACAATGTTTAAAGTTTCAAAATCTTTTTCGCTGATTTTGACGTACTTTTTTGGAATCAGCCAATTAATCATTGGGAAAAAGAGTGCTAACCATGTACTTACTAAATCAATCATCAAATATTCATCTTTGTATTTGATAATTCTATATTTGGGATTCTTATTAATATTTTCAGTTTCACAAAGCAATGTCTCCACTTCTTTTCAATTGGTTTTATATTGATACACTTTCATATACATTAGAAGTCATTTAAATTCTACTAGCGTCTTAAAAGGATTGTGTCGACAACATTTAGAATATTTTAAATGTAATCAATTATTTTTCATTATAACGCGAACTTTTTCATTACCTATCGAAGTCATATTTAACAAAAAGAAAAGCATTGTCATCATAATCCAATAAATAAATATTATTATATTTTGAGGTTCGATTGTCATAAGGGCAATTAATGAAAATATTGAAAAACTTCCAGCGAAAATATATCCGAAAACTAAAAAACAGCCAAGTTTAAACGTTGGTATTAATATAACTCTCTTATTTTTTTCAATATTTGTATCAAACACTTTTAACTTAAGCTTTCTATTTAAGTTAAAATAAAAAACTATAACACAAATTAAAGCGAGAGCACACAATATCATTACAACTAGCTTATCTAATTGAACATCAAAAACATGTATGTATTTCCTTAAAGTAACTCCAAACAAAACCGAACTTCCTATAACTGACCAGAAAACATTATTTTTATTTGGTTTAACAACATTTAAATTTTCAAATTCTTCTTCGCTAATTATTGCGTACTTTTTTGGAATGAACCAATTAATGAAAGGAAAAAAGTACACGAACCAAGTGCTTACTAAATCGACTAATAAGTATTCACCGTTATGTTGAATGACTTTGTATTTCGGATTTTTATAAATGACTCTGACATCGCAAAGCAACATTTACCACTCCCGTTTCATTAGTTTTAAATGATCCCCAATACTTTTTGTACCTTCCCCAACTATCGTTCCAACACTATCTACAGCCTTTTCTGTGGTATTTTTAAACAGCATCCATACCAGCGTCTATTTAATGTCTTATCCAATCAGTTTTATTTCTTAATCCAAATTTATTAGTATGAAAAGTCCAATTTATAAGAATTGTCTAAACAGATTCCGCAACAAAACCAGCTAAAACCGTCCATCCTATTGGATTAAAAACGCCAATGTTATAAGAGCTATCATACAAAATAACACGCTCTATATTTCATTTTTAAATTAAAACAGTTTTTTCCTTTATCAATCACAATGGGCATTTTCACTTGGTATATTCAAACATTACTATCTATTTTCCTGATTTAAGATATGATTATATTTTTTTGAACCACCGTTTAAATATGCGATACTACCAATTTCGATCATTTTTAATACTCGTTTATTCTTAAAATAACATGAATATTTGTATTACCTATCGAAGCCATATTCACTAAAAAGAAAAACATCGTGATAATAACCCAAGTTAAAAATATTATTATATTTTGTGACTCTGTCGTCAAAAGAATGGTTAAAGTAAATATTGAAGCGCTTCCTAAAAAAATGTACGCAAAAACTATTAACAACCCTTGTTTGAAAGTCGGTATTAATACAACTCTATTCTTATTAACCACGTTGGTATTAAAAATTTTTAATATTAATTTTTTATTTAGATAGAAATAAAAAATTAACATCCCTATTAACATGATAAAAAATACAGTGATTGCTAGTTGTTTTTCAAACTGAACATTAAAGAAGTTACCGTACTTTCTCAATATAATTCCGAATAGAACTGAACTTCCTGCAACCGGCCAAAAAACATTGTTTTTAACAGGTTCGACAATATTTAACCTTTCAAATTCATTTTCGCTAATTTTTGCGTACTTTTTGGGCAAAAACCAATTAATCATAGGGAAAAAATAAGTAATCCAAGTACTTACTAAATCAACCATGAAATATTCATTATTATATTTAATAACTCGATATTTAGGATTTTTATAAATTTGTCTAGATTCACAAAGCACTATTTACCACCCCTAATTAACAATTGAAAACTAACTAAATTTGTAACTATTTATTAGACTTTAAGAATATATGTACTTTTTT
>OFLS01000213.1_pt1 | contig 25031 bp, 23 predicted proteins | sample 1540891 | NCBI WGS metagenome assembly OFLS01 (sample SAMEA4413038, study PRJEB24355) | metagenome | biome: human; feature: gut; material: faeces | place: United Kingdom | collected 2010
GTTTGAGGATATGCTAGACATCAAATTTTATTCGTTGGATGGTATAAATGGTTTGTCACTGTTAGACACATTAAGTCGCACGATAGAATCAGATAACAATGGAAAAGATTTCCTTAATAATTTCTTGCGAAATGGCACACATGCTGGTGGTATTTTGAAAATGAAAGGTGTATTAGATAATAAAAAAGCAAGAGACCGTGCCAGAGAAGAATTTCACAAAAGTTTTAGTGGAACTAAACAAGCTGGGAAAGTTGTCGTACTCGATGAATCAATGACGTTTGATCAATTAGAAGTTGATACAGAAGTTTTAAAGCTTATCAGAGAAAACAAATCATCAACAAGAGAAATAGCAGGTGTATTTGGTATTCCATTGCATAAGTTCGGCATAGAAACAGCGAACATGAGTATCACGGATGCTAATTTAGATTACTTATCAACTTTAAAACCTTATATTACATGCGTTTGTGCAGAATTGAATTTTAAGTTTAATGATGAATATGTGAATCGTGAATTTAAATTTGATACCACTGAAATACGAGTTGTTGATGAAAAAACACAAGCTGAAATTGACAAAATTAACATTGATTCTGGAAAGATGAATATCGATGAAATTAGACAACGTGATGGATTAGCGCCAATACCAGGCGGTAATGGTAGCATTCACAGAGTCGATTTAAACCATGTAAATATTGAACTTGTAGATGAGTATCAGATGAATAAATCGAGAGCTACTGATAAAAAATTGAAAGGTGGTGAGGAAAATGAGTAAGGAAACGAGAGTTGGCAACATTATTGAGGTACGCTCAAATGATAACAACGAAATGGTCATAGAGGGGTATGCGTTAAAGTTTGACACTTGGTCTGAAAATCTTGGTGGATTCAAAGAAACGATTTCACGTCGCGCTTTAGAAAACACTGATTTATCTGATGTGCGTTGTTTAGTAGATCATATCCCATCGCAAATAATTGGTAGGACAAAATCGGGTACTTTGGAGCTCGAAACTGATGATGTTGGACTTAAATATCGTTGTAAGTTACCAAACACAACATTTGCACGTGATTTATATGAGAACATGCGTGTAGGCAACATCAATCAATGTTCGTTTGGTTTTATGCTTGACGATAAAGGCGATGAAGTGCGTTTTGATGAACAAGAAAACATTTACAAACGTACTTTAACAGCAATTCGTGAACTTACAGATGTTTCTATAGTGACTTATCCGGCTTACAAAGACACTGATGTTAAACCAGCATTACGTAGTATTGAAACCGTTAAAAAAGAACAACGTAAAAAAGAATTAGAAATAAGACTAAAGAAACACTCTATATTAAATAATATTTGGTGAAGTTGAACACCATTATCAAATACAGCCATTGGACATGCTGAATATAGCGATGTCTATTTTTTTATGCCAATTTTAGGAGGAAATTAAATGAAAACAAAAGAAGAGTTACAATCTGAGATTTCAGACATTAAAAGACAAATTGATTTAAAGGTGAAGTATGCAACGAGAGCACTTAATAACGATGAGTTAGAAAAAGCAGAAAAATTAGAACAAGAAATTACTGATTTACGTTCTCAAATCCAAGAAAAACAAGAAGAATTAGATAAGCTAAAAGAAAAAGATGGAACTTCAGAAAACAATCAACAATCAGTGGAAGTAAACGAAGCACGTACTTATCGAAATCAAGCAAACATTAATGATTTAGGTATTTCGATTCAAAACACAAAGGTAACATCACAAGAAGTTAGAGATTTTACTGAATATCTTGAAACACGCAATGATATTCAAGGTGGTTCGTTAAAAACAGACTCAGGATTTGTAGTTATTCCAGAGGAAATTGTTACAGATATTTTAAAATTAAAAGAGGTTGAGTTTAATCTTGATAAGTATGTGACGGTCAAACGTGTTACAAATGGTTTTGGTAAATATCCGGTAGTACGACAATCAGAAGTTGCAGCCCTTGAAAAAGTTGAAGAATTAGAAGAAAACCCTGAATTAGCAGTTAAACCATTCTTCCAATTAGCATATGACATTAATACACACCGTGGTTACTTCCGAATTTCACGTGAAGCAATCGAAGATGCAAAAGTGAATGTTTTGCAAGAATTGAAACTATGGATGGCGCGAACTATTGCAGCAACACGAAACAAAGCAATTATTGATGTTATCACTAAAGGATCAACGGGTTCTACAAGTTCAGGTTTTGAAAAAGAAGGCAAGAAATTAGAAGTTAAAAAAGCAAAATCTTTAGATGATATTAAAGATGCTATTAACCTGAATGTTAAGCCAAATTACGAACATAATGTTGCGATTGTTTCGCAAACTATGTTTGCAAAATTAGACAAAATGAAAGATAAGCTAGGAAACTATTTAATCCAGCCAGATGTTAAAGAAAAAACGCAACAGCGTTTATTAGGAGCTAAAATCGAAATTTTACCTGATGAAGTACTAGGGCAAAAAGGTAATAACACTTTGATTATCGGTAACTTAAAAGATGCGATTGTTTTATTTGACCGCTCTCAATACCAAGCATCATGGACTGACTACATGCATTTCGGAGAATGTTTAATGATTGCTGTACGTCAAGACTGTAGAATTCTAGATTATAAATCAGCAATTGTGATTGAATATGATGATAGTGAACGCGGTGAAGGCGATCTTGGCTTAGAAGCATAATAAGCGCTCGATACTTTATAAAGAGGTGATAAACTATGGCAATGTATGAAGTGAAGAAATCTTATACTGACTTGGAAAAAGGCCAGTATTTAAAGTCAGGTAAACGTGTTGAAATGACAGTAAAACGTGCTGAATATGTTAACAAAAAGCTGAAAGAGCATGGAGTAATACTTGAAAGAGTAAAAGAAGAATAGGTGATTGAATGCAATTAACAGCTGAGGAACTTAAGTTATTAAAAAAGCATTGCAAAATAGATCACAATTCAGAGGACGACTTATTAGAAATATATTACTCTTGGGCATTCCATGAAATAGCTAGCGCTGTTACGGATAAACCAAGTAAATATATTGATTGGTTTAAAAGTCATCCTCTATTTGCTCGTGCTATATACCCTTTAGCAAGTTACTATTTTGAAAACCGTATTGCTTATTTGGATAGGGATTTATCGCTTGCGCCACATATGGTTTTAAGTACGGTGCATAAATTGAGAGGTTCATTTGAGCAATTTTTGGAGAGTGAAAATGATGAAATTTAATTCCAATAAATTAAATGAACGTATAGATTTTTGTGAAGATGTAAGCGAGAGAGTGAACGGAAATCCGATGAAACCGAAGACGAAAATATTATACTCTTGTTTCGCTTGCATTCAAGAATCTAAAGAATCCGACACTCAAACGAATCTCAATACAGGTAGCAAATTCATTAAAACTATTATTATCAGAGATACACGAGGTGATTATAAACCAACAAATAAGCATTACGTCTTGCATGAAGGGCAAAGATTTAACATCAAATATGTAAAGCCAGATTATCAAGATAAATCTTATTTGCGTATCTATGGCGAGGTGGTCATTTAATGGGGGCAAGAATTGAAAGTAATAACATCGAACAAGGTTTGAAAAATGCAGTTTTAAAAATGAATTTAAATAGTAATGTAATTGTCAAAGCTGGGGCTATGTCATTAGTCCCGCTTTTAAAAAGTAATACACCTTTTGCGAATACTAAAAAGCATGCTCGCGATCACATAGCTGTTTCTAATGTGAAAACAGACAGACACACAAGTGAGAAAATTGTTACAATTGGTTACGCTAAAGGCGTCTCACATCGTATTCATGCAACAGAATTTGGAACAATGTACCAAAAACCACAATTGTTTATAACAAAAACAGAAAAGCAAGGGAAAAACAAAGTTTTAAAAACAATGCTTGATACTGCTAAGAGGTTGCAAAAATGATTAATGTTACCAAATTAATTAGAAACGCTATTATTGCAAATAACATTACAGATGAAGTGAATGTGTTTAACTACACTATAGATGACCATTTTCACGAAAAAACTGACAAGCCTATTATTCGTATATATCCCTTACCGTTCAATCCTGACACATACGCTGATGATAACGAGATTTCAAGAGAATACCATTACCAAATTGATGTTTGGTGGTCTCAAGATGAACCGAACGAGCAAGCAGAAAAAATTGTTGAGTTACTCAAAGTGATAAATTTTCAATGTTATTACAGAGAACCGTTATACGAGAGTGACGTCATGTCATTCAGACATATTATAAGAGCAAAAGGCTCGATTTTATCAATGAAATTGGAGGAAAATTAAATGATTGAAAAATTGAAACAAGCACCAAGATTTTTAAAATTAAACTTACAACATTTTGCAGATACAGGAGTTTCGGGTATCGCAATTGGGGTATCAAACTTTTATTATGCACCTATTTTAAAAGATACAGAAAATGAATGGGAAACTGGAGCTGGCACACGTATTCGTTTCTTAAAAGAAATTGAAGTAGACCGTCCACAAGATACCGAGGAAGATTATGGGGATGATATGGTCGCAGCAACTGCTGTATCTAATGGCAAACTAAGTGTTAAGACAACATTTGTTACTGTTCCTGCTGACGATAAGGCGTTCTTGAATGGCGCTAAAAAAGGTGTAGGTGGTTATAAATATGGAGCTAAGGATATCCCGCCAGATGTAGCGATTGTATTTGAAAGACGTAATCATGATGAGTCTTCAGAATGGGTTGGCTTGTTCAAAGGTAAATTCACTCGTTCAAGCATCAAAGGGCAAACAAAACAAGATAAAGTTGAATTCCAGAATGACGACGTAGAAGGCAATTTTATTGATCGTTTGTTTGATGAGAGCTCGCATGTTACTGGCTATGATAAAAAAGGAAGCACTACAGGGCGCGATTATGTATTCATGGAAACATTTGGTAAAACTTATGATGAATTCATGTCTAGTCGAGGAGAACAAAATATGGAACCTGTAGAAAAAGAAATGAAAAAAACAGAAAAAGTTGAAGTCACTTCTGTAAACGTCACTGATGAACAAGTTACAGTTAAAGTTGATGCTACTAAACAACTATCAGCCACAACTGAACCATCTGGACAGAAAGTAACTTATGCAGTGACTGAGGGGCAAACGTATGCTAGCGTAACATCAACTGGCCTCGTTAAAGGTTTGGCGGAAGGTAATGCGACCGTTACAGCGACTGCAGGAAAGCAAACTGATACTGTGCAAATTACAGTACAATCTAATTTAGAAATGTAAGTTTTGAGGGCTTAACGCCCTCTTTTTATTTTGGCCAAATTAAAAAGAAAGTAGGAATTTAATAATGGAACGTACATCAATTGAATTAATTACAGGATTTACAAAAACAGGAAAGCCGCAATATCAAAAGTATTTAGCGAAGCCGATTATTACTTTGTTTGAAACAATTCAAGGTTCAAAATTAGGTTTGAAACTTAACAAAGCCTTTAAGGGGGCTGATTTTAAAGATCTAACAGAAGAAGAATTTAATAACTTAAGTGTGACAGAACAGGAAGAATACAAAAACAAGCAAGAAGAATACGAAAACAACATGGCTGTACAAATGGAAGTATTAGAAGAAGTTTTGGATTTCATCGTTGAAGCTTTTGATAATCAATTTACCAGTATAGAACTTCAAAAAGGATTACCAAATGGTCAAGAAGGTATTGAAAAGATTGGACAGTTAATTGGACGAATTACAGGTGGGGAACCTAGCGATACAAAAAAGTTCGTGACAGAGAATCAGAAATAAGAAAAGAAGATTTAACACCTGAAGCTGTCTACAACAATTACAGGAAAATAGCTAAAGATTTGATAGAAAAAGGCATGGATGCAGAAAAAGTGGCTAACATGCCGATACACTTCTTTTTAGACATTGTCGAATCGAAGATTGAAACAAAGCGAACTGCGAAAAGTTTTAAAGATATTTTTTAATCAGCCTTTAAAGGTTGATTTTTTATTTACATCTTGGAAGAAAGGAGGTTTTTAAATGCCTAATCCTATAGGTAATATGGTCATAAAGGTTGATTTAGATGGTTCTGGATTCAATAGAGGTGTGACAGGTTTAAATAGGCAAATGAAAATGGTTTCGCGTGAGCTTTCGGCTAATTTATCACAATTTTCTAGATATGATAATTCATTAGAAAAGTCGAAGATAAAAGTCGAAGGTTTGAGTAAAAAACAAAAAGTTCAAGCCCAGATTACTAAAGAGCTGAAAGATAGTTATGACAAACTTAGTAAAGAAACTGGTGAAAACAGTGCAAAGACACAAGCTGCGGCTGCTAAATACAATGAAGCTTACGCTAAATTAAACCAATATGAGCGAGAGTTAAATCAAGCCACACAAGAATTAAAAGACATGCAAAGAGAGCAGAAAGCATTAAATACTGCAATGGGAAAACTTGGTACCAACTTTAATAATTTTGGTCCTAAACTTCAAGAAATTGGTAACAGTATGAAAAATGTAGGCCGTAACATGACTATGTATGTAACTGCGCCGGTGGTTGCTGGGTTTGCTGTAGCAGCTAAAAAAGGTATTGAATTCGATGACAGTATGAGAAAAGTTAAAGCAACTTCAGGTGCTACTGGGGAAGAGTTTGAAGCTTTGAAGAAAAAGGCTCGCGAAATGGGTGCAACAACAAAATTTAGTGCATCAGATTCGGCTGAAGCATTAAATTACATGGCACTTGCTGGTTGGGATTCTAAGCAAATGATGGAAGGTTTAAGCGGAGTTATGGATTTAGCGGCAGCATCTGGCGAAGAACTGGAAGCAGTAAGTGACATTGTTACAGATGGACTAACGGCATTCGGTTTAAAAGCAAAGGATAGTGGTCATTTTGCGGACATTTTAGCACAAACTAGCTCGAAGGCAAATACGGATGTTAGAGGGCTCGGAGAAGCTTTTAAATATGTCGCTCCTGTAGCAGGTGCGTTAGGTTACACGATTGAAGATACATCTATTGCGATAGGTTTAATGAGTAATGCTGGTATCAAAGGTGAAAAAGCAGGTACAGCGTTACGAACAATGTTCACCAATCTTTCAAGTCCAACTAGAGCTATGGGGAATGAAATGGAACGCTTAGGAATATCTATTACAGATAGTAATGGGAAAATGATTCCTATGCGAAAGCTTTTAGACCAACTGAGGGAAAAATTTAAACATCTTTCAAAAGACCAACAAGCTAGTTCTGCAGCTACAATATTTGGTAAAGAAGCGATGTCAGGAGCATTAGCGATTATAAATGCTTCTGATGAAGACTATCAAAAGTTAACCAAATCTATAGATTCATCTACCGGCGCATCTAAAAGAATGGCCGATACAATGGAATCTGGTTTAGGTGGGAAATTAAGAACTTTAAGGTCGCAATTAGAAGAACTAGCCTTAACGATTTATGACAGAATAGAACCAGCACTAAAGATTATAGTAAGTGCTTTTAGCAAAGTAGTGACATGGGTTACTAAATTACCAACGTCAATTCAATTAGCGGTTGTTGGGTTTGGATTATTTGCAGCAGTTTTAGGTCCTTTAGTTTTTATGTTCGGTTTATTTATCAGCGTGATGGGGAATGCAATGACAGTTTTAGGACCCTTGTTAATAAACGTTAATAAAGCTGGTGGTTTATTCGCGTTTTTAAGAACTAAAATCGCATCACTTGTTAAACTATTTCCGATTTTAGGTGTGTCGATATCAAGTTTAACGTTACCTATAACATTAATTGTAGGTGCATTAGTTGGTATTGGCATAGCTTTCTATCAAGCTTATAAACGTTCAGAAACTTTTAGAAATATTGTAAATCAGGCAATCTCTGGTGTAGCAAACGCATTTAAAGCAGCTAAACTAGCGTTACAAGGTTTCTTTGATTTATTCAAAGGTGATAGTAAAGGCGCGGTTACCCTAGAGAAGATATTTCCACCCGAAACTGTAGCAGGAATACAAAATGTAGTTAATACGATTAGAACAACTTTCTTTAAAGTAGTTGATGCAATCGTTGGTTTCGCCAAAGAGATAGGCGCTCAATTAGCCTCTTTCTGGAAAGAGAACGGCTCAGAAATAACACAAGCTTTGCAAAATATAGCTGGTTTCATTAAAGCAACCTTTGAATTTATTTTTAACTTTATTATTAAACCAATCATGTTTGCGATTTGGCAAGTGATGCAATTTATTTGGCCGGCGGTTAAAGCTTTGATTGTCAGCACTTGGGAAAATATCAAAGGTGTAATACAAGGGGCTATTAATATTATTTTGGGTATTATCAAAGTGTTCTCTAGTCTTTTCACAGGAAACTGGCGAGGCGTTTGGGACGGCATTGTAATGATACTGAAAGGTACTGTGCAGTTAATTTGGAATTTAATACAACTGTGGTTTGTAGGTAAGATTCTAGGTGTTGTTAGATACTTTGGTGGATTGCTTAAAGGTTTAATATCCGGTATCTGGGGTGTTATCAAAGGTATTTTCACAAAATCATTATCTGCAATTTGGAATGCAACGAAAAGTATTTTTGGTTTCTTATACAATAGTGTTAAATCTATTTTCACTAATATGAAAAACTGGTTATCTAGTACGTGGAATAATATCAAAAGCAATACCGTCGGCAAGGCTCATTCGTTATTTACGGGTGTAAGGTCTAAATTCACAAGTTTATGGAATGCGACGAAAGATATATTTACTAAATTAAGAAATTGGATGTCAAACATCTGGAACTCTATTAAAGATAACACGGTAGGTATAGCTGGTCGTTTGTGGGATAAAGTACGTAATATCTTCGGAAACATGCGTGACGGTTTAAAATCTATCATTGGTAAAATTAAAGATCATATCGGCGGTATGGTAGATGCTATTAAAAAAGGACTTAATAAATTAATTGAAGGCTTAAACTGGGTCGGTGGTAAGTTAGGTATGGATGAAATACCTAGGTTACACACTGGTACAGAGCACACACATACTACTACAAGATTAGTTAAGAACGGTAAGATTGCACGTGATACATTCGCTACAGTTGGGGATAAAGGACGTGGAAATGGTCCAAATGGTTTTAGAAATGAAATGATTGAATTCCCTAATGGTAAACGTGTAATCACACCTAGTACAGACACTACTGCTTATTTACCTAAAGGCTCAAAAGTATACAACGGTGCACAAACTTATTCAATGTTAAACGGAACGCTTCCGAGATTTCATTTCGGTACTACTATGTGGAAAGATATTAAATCTAGTGCATCATCGGCATTTAACTGGACAAAAGATCAAATAGGTAAAGGCACAAAGTGGCTTGGCGATAAAGTTGGTGATGTCATGGACTTTATCGATAATCCAGGCAAACTTTTAAATTATGTACTTCAAGCGTTTGGAGTTGATTTCAGTTCTCTAACTAAAGGTATGGGTATTGCTGGCGATATAACAAAAGCTGCATGGTCTAAGATTAAGAAAAGTGCAATCAAGTGGCTTGAGGATGCTTTCGCAGAGTCGGGTGATGGCGGTGTATTAGATATGAGTAAATTACGTTACTTATACGGTCACACTGCTGCTTATACACGAGAAACCGGACGCCCATTCCATGAAGGTCTGGATTTTGATTACATTTACGAACCTGTTCCATCAACCATTAATGGTAGAGCACAAGTTATGCCTGTTCATAATGGTGGTTATGGAAAATGGGTGAAAATTGTAAAGGGCGCCTTAGAAGTTATTTATGCACATTTATCTAAATATAAAGTTAAAACTGGTCAACAAGTTAGGGTCGGACAGACTGTTGGTATATCGGGGAATACGGGGTTTAGTACAGGACCTCACTTACATTATGAGATGCGTTGGAATGGAAGACATAGAGACCCGTTACCGTGGTTAAGAAAGAATAATGGGGGCGGCAAAAGTACACCCGGTGGTAATGGTGCAGCTAATGCTAGACGAGCTATTAAGGCTGCTCAAAATATTTTAGGAGGAAGGTATAAGGCGAGTTGGATTACTAACGAGATGATGCGTGTTGCGAGTCGTGAATCCAATTATACAGCTAATGCAGTCAATAATTGGGATAGCAACGCAAGAGCTGGTATACCTTCAAGAGGTATGTTCCAAATGATAGATCCTTCATTTAGAGCGTACGCAAAGTCGGGTTACAATAATCCTCTCAACCCAACTCATCAAGCTATATCGGCTATGAGATATATTGTGGGTAAATGGGTACCAAGAACAGGCTCATGGAGAGCTGCGTTCAAACGCGCTGGTGATTACGCATATGCTACTGGTGGCAAAGTCTATAACGGATTGTATCACTTAGGGGAAGAAGGATATCCAGAGTGGATAATACCTACTGATCCAAGTAGAGCGAACGAAGCACACAAATTATTAGCTTTAGCTGCTAACGATATTGATAACCGCTCTAAAAATAAGCGACCAAACAACTTACCAAATCCAAGTATAAGTAATAGTGATACAAACTATATTCATACATTGGAGAATAAACTGGATGCGGTTATTAATTGTTTGGTTAGTTTGGTTGAGTCTAATCAAGTTATTGCAGATAAGGATTACGAACCAGTTATTAATAAGTATGTGTTTGAAGATGAGGTAAATAATTCTATCGATAAACGAGAGCGTCACGAATCTACAAGAGTTAGATTTAGAAGAGGAGGCACGATAATCTAATGCAAGATACAATTCAAATAGACAATAAAACAATTGGATGGCTGGTTGTGCAAAGAGGGTTCGAGATACCCTCTTTTAATTTTGTTACTGAAAAAGAAAACGTAAAAGGTAGAGCGGGATCTATTGTTAAGAATCGTTATTTAAATGATATCGAATTTGATTTACCATTAATTATTCGAAACGAAAAATTGTCACCAGGTGGAGAAAAAACACACGATGATATATTAGAAGCATTGGTCAAGTTCTTCAATATTAAAGATTTAACACCTAAAAAACTTAAATTCAAATCTCAAAACTGGTATTGGTTTGCATATTTTGATGGTCCATTAAAATTACCGAAAAACCCAAGAGGTTCAGTGAAGTTCACTATAAAAGTAGTGTTAACAGATCCTTATAAATACTCGGTAACTGGAAACAAAAACACCGCGATTTCAGACCAAGTTTCAGTTGTAAATAGTGGGACTGCTGACACTCCTTTAATTGTTGAAGCCCGAGCAATTAAACCATCTAGTTACTTTATGATCACTAAAAATGATGAAGATTATTTTATGGTTGGTGATGATGAGGTAACCAAAGAAGTTAAGGATTACATGCCTCCTGTTTATCATAGTGAGTTTCGTGATTTCAAAGGTTGGACTAAGATGATTACTGAAGATATTCCAAGTAATGATTTAGGTGGTAAGGTCGGCGGTGACTTTGTGATATCCAATCTTGGCGAAGGATATAAAGCAACTAATTTTCCTGATGCAAAAGGTTGGGTTGGTGCTGGCACGAAACGAGGGCTCCCTAAAGCGATGACAGATTTTCAAATTACCTATAAATGTATTGTTGAACAAAAAGGTAAAGGTGCCGGAAGAACAGCACAACATATTTATGATAGTGATGGTAAGTTACTTGCTTCTATTGGTTATGAAAATAAATATCATGATAGAAAAATAGGACATATTGTTGTTACGTTGTATAACCAAAAAGGAGACCCCAAAAAGATATACGACTATCAGAATAAACCGATAATGTATAACTTGGACAGAATCGTTGTTTATATGCGGCTCAGAAGAGTAGGTAATAAATTTTCTATTAAAACTTGGAAATTTGATCACATTAAAGACCCAGATAGACGTAAACCTATTGATATGGATGAGAAAGAGTGGATAGATGGCGGTAAGTTTTATCAGCGTCCAGCTTCTATCATAGCTATCTATAGTGCGAAGTATAACGGTTATAAGTGGATGGAGATGAATGGATTAGGTTCATTCAATACGGAGATTCTACCGAAACCGAAAGGCGCAAGGGATGTCATTATACAAAAAGGTGATTTAGTGAAAATAGATATGCAAGCAAAAAGTGTTGTCATCAATGAGGAACCAATGTTGAGCGAGAAATCGTTTGGAAGTAATTATTTCAATGTTGATTCTGGGTACAGTGAATTAATCATACAACCTGAAAACGTCTTTGATACGACGGTTAAATGGCAAGATAGATATTTATAGAAAGGAGATGAGAGTGTGATACATGTTTTAGATTTTAACGACAAGATTATAGATTTCCTTTCTACTGATGACCCTTCCTTAGTTAGAGCGATTCATAAACGTAATGTTAATGACAATTCAGAAATGCTTGAACTGCTCATATCATCAGAAAGAGCTGAAAAGTTCCGTGAACGACATCGTGTTATTATAAGGGATTCAAACAAACAATGGCGTGAATTTATTATTAACTGGGTTCAAGATACGATGGACGGCTACACAGAGATAGAATGTATAGCGTCTTATCTTGCTGATATAACAACAGCTAAACCGTATGCACCAGGCAAATTTGAGAAAAAGACAACTTCAGAAGCATTGAAAGATGTGTTGAGCGATACAGGTTGGGAAGTTTCTGAACAAACCGAATACGATGGCTTACGTACTACGTCATGGACTTCTTATCAAACTAGATATGAAGTTTTAAAGCAATTATGTACAACCTATAAAATGGCATTGGATTTTTATATAGAGCTTAGTTCTAATACCGTCAAAGGTAGATATGTGGTACTCAAAAAGAAAAACAGCTTATTCAAAGGTAAAGAAATTGAGTATGGTAAAGATTTGGTTGGGTTAACTAGGAAGATTGATATGTCAGAAATCAAAACAGCATTAATTGCTGTGGGACCCGAAAATGACAAAGGAAAGCGTTTAGAGTTAGTTGTGACTGATGACGAAGCACAAAGTCAATTCAACTTACCTACCCGTTATATTTGGGGAATATACGAACCTCAATCAGATGATCAAAATATGAATGAAACACGGTTGCGTTCTTTAGCCAAAACAGAGTTAAATAAACGTAAGTCGGCAGTTATGTCATATGAGATTACTTCTACTGATTTGGAAGTTACGTATCCGCACGAGATTATATCAATTGGTGATACAGTCAGAGTAAAACATAGAGATTTTAACCCGCCATTGTATGTAGAGGCAGAAGTTATTGCCGAAGAATATAACATAATTTCAGAAAATAGCACATATACATTCGGTCAACCTAAAGAGTTCAAAGAATCAGAATTACGAGAAGAGTTTAACAAACGATTGAACATAATACATCAAAAGTTAAACGATAATATTAGCAATATCAACACTATAGTTAAAGATGTTGTAGATGGTGAATTAGAATACTTTGAACGCAAAATACACAAAAATGATACACCGCCAGAAAATCCAGTCAATGATATGCTTTGGTATGATACAAGTAACCCTGATGTTGCTGTCTTGCGTAGATATTGGAATGGTCGATGGATTGAAGCAACACCAAATGATGTTGAAAAATTAGGTGGTATAACAAGAGAGAAAGCGCTATTCAGTGAATTAAACAATATTTTTATTAATTTATCTATACAACACGCTAGTCTTTTGTCAGAAGCTACAGAATTACTGAATAGCGAGTACTTAGTAGATAATGATTTGAAAGCGGACTTACAAGCAAGTTTAGACGCTGTGATTGATGTTTATAATCAAATTAAAAATAATTTAGAATCTATGACACCCGAAACTGCAACGATTGGTCGGTTGGTAGATACACAAGCTTTATTTCTTGAATATAGAAAGAAATTACAAGATGTCTATACAGATGTAGAAGATGTCAAAATCGCTATTTCAGATAGATTTAAATTATTACAGTCACAATACACTGATGAAAAATATAAAGAAGCGTTGGAAATAATAGCAACAAAATTTGGTTTAACGGTGAATGAAGATTTGCAGTTAGTCGGAGAACCTAATGTTGTTAAATCAGCTATTGAAGCAGCTAGAGAATCCACAAAAGAACAATTACGTGACTATGTAAAAACATCGGACTATAAAACAGACAAAGACGGTATTGTTGAACGTTTAGATACTGCTGAAGCTGAGAGAACGACTTTAAAAGGTGAAATCAAAGATAAAGTTACGTTAAACGAATATCGAAACGGATTGGAAGAACAAAAACAATATACTGATGACCAGTTAAGTGATTTGTCCAATAATCCTGAGATTAAAGCAAGTATTGAACAAGCAAATCAAGAAGCGCAAGAAGCTTTAAAATCATACATTGATGCTCAAGATAATCTTAAAGAGAAGGAATCGCAAGCGTATGCTGATGGTAAAATTTCGGAAGAAGAGCAACGCGCTATACAAGATGCTCAAGCTAAACTTGAAGAGGCAAAACAAAACGCAGAACTAAAGGCTAGAAACGCTGAAAAGAAAGCTAATGCTTATACAGACAACAAGGTCAAAGAAAGCACAGATGCACAGAGGAGAACACTGACTCGCTATGGTTCTCAAATTATACAAAATGGTAAGGAAATCAAATTAAGAACTACTAAAGAAGAGTTTAATGCAACCAATCGTACACTTTCAAATATATTAAACGAGATTGTCCAAAACGTTACAGATGGAACAACAATCAGATATGATGATAACGGAGTGGCTCAAGCTTTAAATGTGGGGCCACGTGGTATTAGATTAAATGCTGATAAAATTGATATTAACGGTAATAGAGAAATAAACCTTCTTATCCAAAATATGCGAGATAAAGTAGATAAAACCGATATTGTCAACAGCCTTAATTTATCAAGAGAGGGTCTTGATATCAATGTTAATAGAATTGGAATTAAAGGCGGTAACAATAACAGATATGTTCAAATACAGAATGATTCTATTGAACTAGGTGGTATTGTGCAACGAACTTGGAAAGGCAAACGATCAACCGATGATATATTCACACGTCTTAAAGATGGACATCTAAGGTTTAGAAATAATACCGCAGGCGGTTCACTTTATATGTCACATTTTGGTATTTCAACATATATTGATGGAGAAGGCGAAGACGGAGGTTCATCCGGTACTATTCAATGGTGGGATAAAACTTACAGTGATAGCGGTATGAATGGCATAACAATCAATTCCTATGGTGGTGTCGTTGCACTAACGTCAGATAATAATCGGGTTGTTCTGGAGTCTTACGCTTCATCGAATATCAAAAGCAAACAGGCACCGGTGTATTTATATCCAAACACAGACAAAGTGCCTGGATTAAACCGATTTGCATTCACGCTGTCTAATGCAGATAATGCTTATTCGAGTGACGGTTATATTATGTTTGGTTCTGATGAGAACTATGATTACGGTGCGGGTATCAGGTTTTCTAAAGAAAGAAATAAAGGTCTTGTTCAAATTGTTAATGGACGATATGCAACAGGTGGAGATACAACAATCGAAGCAGGGTATGGCAAATTTAATATGCTGAAACGACGTGATGATAATAGGTATATTCATATACAGAGTACAGACCTACTGTCTGTAGGTTCAGATGATGCAGGAGATAGGATAGCTTCTAACTCAATTTATAGACGTACTTATTCGGCCGCAGCTAATTTGCATATTACTTCTGCTGGCACAATTGGGCGTTCGACATCAGCGCGTAAATACAAGTTATCTATCGAAAATCAATATAACGATAGAGATGAACAACTGGAACATTCAAAAGCTATTCTTAACTTACCTATTAGAACGTGGTTTGATAAAGCTGAGTCTGAAATTTTAGCTAGAGAGCTGAGAGAAGATAGAAAATTATCGGAAGACACCTATAAACTTGATAGATACGTAGGTTTGATTGCTGAAGAGGTGGAGAATTTAGGATTAAAAGAGTTTGTCACGTATGATGACAAAGGAGAAATTGAAGGTATAGCGTATGATCGTCTATGGATTCATCTTATCCCTGTTATCAAAGAACAACAACTAAGAATCAAGAAATTGGAGGAGTCAAAGAATGCAGGATAACAAACAAGGATTACAAGCTAATCCTGAATATACAATTCATTATTTATCACAGGAAATTATGAGGTTAACACAAGAAAACGCGATGTTAAAAGCGTATATACAAGAAAATAAAGAAAATCAACAATGTGCTGAGGAAGAGTAATCCTTAGCACTATTTTTATACAAAAATTTAAGGAGGTCATTTAATTATGGCAAAAGAAATTATCAACAATACAGAAAGGTTTATTTTAGTACAAATCGACAAAGAAGGTACAGAACGTGTAGTATATCAAGATTTCACAGGAAGTTTTACAACTTCTGAAATGGTTAACCATGCTCAAGATTTTAAATCTGAAGAAAACGCTAAGAAAATTGCGGAGACGTTAAATTTGTTATATCAATTAACTAACAAAAAACAACGTGTGAAAGTAGTTAAAGAAGTAGTTGAAAGATCAGATTTATCTCCAGAGGTAACAGTTAACACTGAAACAGTATGAAAAGCTATGAGTTAGATACTCATAATCTTTATTCTTTTAGAAAGCGGGTGTACTGAATTGGGGTGGTTCAAAAAACACGAACATGAATGGCGCATCAGAAGGTTAGAAGAGAATGATAAAACAATGCTCAGCACACTCAACGAAATTAAATTAGGTCAAAAAACCCAAGAGCAAGTTAACATTAAATTAGATAAAACCTTAGATGCTATTCAAAAAGAAAGAGAAATAGATGAAAAGAATAAGAAAGAAAATGATAAGAACATACGTGATATGAAAATGTGGGTGCTTGGTTTAGTTGGGACAATATTTGGGTCGCTAATTATAGCATTATTGCGTATGCTTATGGGCATATAAGAGAGGTGAATAAAATGTTTAAACTAATCTTTGGTTATAGTTTCTGGACATGTTTTTGGTTCGGTAAATGTAAATAAGTTTTAGTCAGTGCTTCGGTACTGACTTTTTATTTATTGTTGTAATTATGGTAATATGCAGAAGTGAGCAAGTTGGATAGATGGTGGCTATCTGAGTATAAGGAGGTGGTGCCTATGGTGGCATTACTGAAATCTTTAGAAAGGAGACGCCTAATGATTACAATTAGTACCATGTTGCAGTTTGGTTTATTCCTTATTGCATTGATAGGTCTAGTAATCAAGCTTATTGAATTAAGCAATAAAAAATAACCATCGCTAACTTTGGCTGGTTTCGATGGTTAAATGGTTATTAATTTAATCTTTAATCTAAAATAGCCACCGTCTTTTTAACGGGCTCATTAGGGTAACATGTTTGCGCATGTTGCCCTTTTTCTATATATAAATTAACACACCATAATATAAATATCAAATAGACGGCTTATTAGTCGTCTTTTTATTTTGGGTAAAAGGAGATAAGAATATGATTAATTGGAAAATTAGAATGAAACAAAAATCATTTTGGGTAGCGATATTGTCAGCTATCTTTTTATTTGCTCAAACCATCGCAAAAGCTATTGGGTATGATATCCAAGTTTATACAGAGCAATTAACAGACGGTTTAAACGCTATATTAGGATTTTTAGTATTAACTGGTGTGATTCAAGACCCGACTACTAAAGGTATAGGTGATAGCCACCAAGCTTTAGAATATGAAGAACCAAGAAGAAAATACTAGGAGGTAAAATAATGAAAACATACAGTGAAGCAAGAGCAAGGTTACGTTGGTATCAAGGTAGATATATTGATTTTGACGGTTGGTATGGTTACCAATGTGCAGATTTAGCAGTTGATTACATTTATTGGTTGTTAGAAATTAGAATGTGGGGAAATGCAAAAGATGCAATCAATAACGATTTTAAAAACATGGCAACAGTATATGAAAACACACCATCGTTTGTTCCACAAATAGGTGATGTGGCTGTATTTACCAAAGGAATATATAAACAATACGGTCATATTGGTTTAGTGTTTAATGGTGGTAATACAAACCAATTTTTAATTTTGGAACAGAACTATGACGGTAACGCAAATACGCCTGCAAAGTTACGTTGGGATAATTATTACGGCTGTACTCACTTTATTAGACCTAAGTATAAAAGTGAGGGCTTAATGAATAAGATCACAAATAAAGTTAAACCACCTGCTCAAAAAGCAGTCGGTAAATCTGCAAGTAAAATAACAGTTGGAAGTAAAGCGCCTTATAACCTTAAATGGTCAAAAGGTGCTTATTTTAATGCGAAAATCGACGGCTTAGGTGCTACTTCAGCCACTAGATACGGTGATAATCGTACTAACTATAGATTCGATGTTGGACAGGCTGTATACGCGCCTGGAACATTAATATATGTGTTTGAAATTATAGATGGTTGGTGTCGCATTTATTGGAACAATCATAATGAGTGGATATGGCATGAGAGATTGATTGTGAAAGAAGTGTTTTAATTCTTAGGTTAAAATGTTAAATATTTGTTAATTATTTTTTAATGTAAGTTTAGTTTCTTTTAATATTTTATTGATTTTTAATATTTTTTCGATATAAAATGAAGTTGTTGATATTTATCATCTTAAATAAGGGTGTTAGCTATAAAAAGAGATAAATAAAAACAAATATATTATATTTGGAGGAAGCGCCATGCTCAAAAGAAGTTTATTATTTTTAACTGTTTTATTGTTATTATTCTCATTTTCTTCAATTACTAATGAGGTAAGTGCATCAAGTTCATTCGACAAAGGAAAATATAAAAAAGGCGATGACGCGAGTTATTTTGAACCAACAGGCCCGTATTTGATGGTAAATGTGACTGGAGTTGATGGTAAAGGAAATGAATTGCTATCCCCTCATTATGTCGAGTTTCCTATTAAACCTGGGACTACACTTACAAAAGAAAAAATTGAATACTATGTCGAATGGGCATTAGATGCGACAGCATATAAAGAGTTTAGAGTAGTTGAATTAGATCCAAGCGCAAAGATCGAAGTCACTTATTATGATAAGAATAAGAAAAAAGAAGAAACGAAGTCTTTCCCTATAACAGAAAAAGGTTTTGTTGTCCCAGATTTATCAGAGCATATTAAAAACCCTGGATTCAACTTAATTACAAAGGTTATTATAGAAAAGAAATAAAACAAAATAGTTGTTTATTATAGAAAGCAATGTCTTGATTGAATATGTGTAGTGAAAATTATCTTTCATCAAATTCTCATTCATGCACGAATGGTTCTTCCCCACCTAATCAGATATTAGGTGACTTATGGGGAGAAATCAGTTAGGATGAAAAAGTGGATAATCCTTTTTTAGGCAGGTACTTCGGTACTTGCCTATTTTTTTATGTTATAATCTTTCTAGACGTATTCAAGGGACGTCTTTTTAGATTGTATGTTATAGCTAGCTTTCGGGCTAGTTTTTTGTTATGATGTGTTACACATGCATCAACTATTTACATCTATCCTTGTTCACCCAAGCATGTCACTGGGTGTTTTTTCTTATGATAGAGAGCATAGTTTTCATACTACTCCCTCGTAGTATATATGACTTTAGCATTCCCGTATAATAGTTTACGGGGTGCTTTTTATGTTATAATTAACTGTATATAGTAGGAGTGAACTATATAGCCTGTTAAGTGGCCTAGTAACCTAACACTTATCCTGCAATTGATATCCTTTTTGCCCTTCACTCGATACATATATCTCAACAACATAGAAATATTACAGTCGCTACACCGCATCTTAAATGGTGTGGTTATTTTTATTGGAAGTGTGTATCAGGTATCAGTAATGTTAAAACACCAGCTAAAAATGAAAAGAATTCACCAGTGCCAGCAGGTTATACACTCGATAAAAACAATGTACCGTATAAAAAAGAGACTGGTTATTACACAGTTGCCAATGTTAAAGGTAATAACGTGAGGGATGGCTATTCAACTAATTCAAGAATTACAGGTGTATTACCCAATAACGCAACTATCAAATATGACGGCGCATATTGCATTAATGGCTATAGATGGATTACTTATATTGCTAATAGTGGACAACGTCGTTATATAGCGACAGGAGAGGTAGACAAGGCTGGTAATAGAATAAGCAGTTTTGGTAAGTTTAGTGCAGTTTGATAATTAGATATATAAAGGTTTGGCAAGTTATGAAATGTCTGCCAAACCTTTATATAAAAAAGAAATATCTACCTTTTAATTTATGTAACTACTATTAGTATGCATATTCATTAGTTTTTCCAGGACCATTAATTACATAAGATGATTTAGACTCTCCTTTTTTAAAGAAGTATGTTTTATACATTTTACCTAGTAACTCAACATTTTTTCTATCTTCAGCAAGTGGTGTATTCAGATATACTGTATAGTAACCTTTATTTTCAGTTAAAATAACCATTTTTTCAAATTGAGCAGAATTTTTTGTGCCTTTCTTTAAATAATTTCTCAAACGTTCATCTAATTTTCCTAGTGTTGTAGGAAGACCACTATTTTTAAATGATTCTTTATAAGCTTTTTCTTTCTCTAACAATTTCTTATTTGATTCTATTTCTTCATTTGTAGGAAACGGTTCAAAAGTAAAAGCTTTCGCTGAATGATGGTGTGTACTGATTCCTGCCGTTAAAAAACTTAATGCTAAAACTGTTGTTGCTAATTTCTTTTTCATAATGATGTTAATTCTCCTTAAATTCTATATTTAAATTTATAGTTAGTTTTGCGAAATTCCTAAAATGAGTTTAATCTAATCGATGAAATATATTAATTAACTGGAAATTAATAAAAGATTAATTATTTTTAACTCAAAATTAAAGTTCAATTAGTGTTTTGATGAATTTGGTCTTGATAAATTGAAATGATCTAAAAAACGCTATAATTTTTCTATTAATAGTAATTAATATGTGCTATATTTATCTTAGACACAGCAATGTGTTCAAATTTTCATCTATTCATAAGCTAGCCTTCGGGCTAGTTTTTTTGTGCTATATATTTGTTTTAATTAAATAAAATTAGATAATGCAATAGTAGCCATTTTATGTTAATATTACCTTGGGCGTTTTCAAGGAGCGCCTTTCATTTTTTATGTATTGCTCCCCTTCGGGCTAGTATATTAAATTTATTTTTGCGCTTTCCAAATCAATGTATATGTGTTATATTGTTTATGGGAAGTAGGTAAGCATTTCGGTGCTTACCTTTTTTGTTTTTCTATAAATACAATAAGGTATGTCAATTTGATAATTTATTAATTTTCATTTAATAAGAAGATCTATATAGTTAATGAATAATTAATGTACTTTTTTTTAGTTAGTCATTAAAATAAATTAGTACTAATTACTAAGGAGAATAAAAAATGAAAATTAGAAAATCTATACTTGCGGGAACTTTAGCAATCGTTTTAGCATCACCACTAGTAACTAATCTAGATAAAAATGAGGCACAAGCTAGCACAAGCTTGCCAACATCGAATGAATATCAAAACGAAAAGTTAGCTAATGAATTAAAATCGTTATTAGATGAACTAAATGTTAATGAATTAGCTACTGGAAGTTTAAACACTTATTATAAGCGAACTATAAAAATTTCAGGTCTAAAAGCAATGTATGCTCTTAAGTCAAAAGACTTTAAGAAAATGTCAGAAGCAAAATATCAACTTCAAAAGATTTATAACGAAATTGACGAAGCACTAAAAAGTAAATATTAAAAAAACCACCCTTTTACGGGTGGTTTTAATTTTCTAGATAATATAAAAGTGTTCATAAATAAAACAGTATAGGCAAACAATAAAGTATTGAAAAAAGTAAGTTTAATATGAAAATTGTTAAATGAACGACATCTTTTGTTTTTATAAATATCAAGAAAATAATCAAACTCAAAATAAATAACGTAACTGTAGTCATAGGCGTCCATACATAATCAGCATTAGTCATTAAGAATGGTGCAGCCATTATGAAAAAATTTATAATGCAGATGAAATAGACAATTAGACTATAAATTAGGTAAATAACAATACACACCCTTCATAAATAAATAATTTAAATCCTATATATTTTAACAAAAGTAAAACACAGAAGTGTAGAAAATAAAAAATATTGGTAAATAAAATCAATAAGTTTAACCAATATGTTGCTCGCTTCATACCGTATATTGCAACAAAAATTCCGATCAAGAAAAATATAGCCCCTATGATAAAACAGAAATCCGATGCTGAACTATTAAAAAATGAGGTGTTTAGAGTTAGAAAATGAGTTAATGAGTTGACTATAACTAATAAGATATTAATTATATTTGTATGGTTCTTCACATGATACCTCCAAGTAAAAAAATCTAATTAATAAAGTGAATGCTTGATGAACAAGCAGTTATTCCAAACAGAATCAATAAGAAAAGTAGAATCAACATGCTAATGCCCCATAAACAACCCTTTTCACTTTCTCTATTATTAATTTCTTGACTTCTTTTAAAGATATTATTACTTTTACATTCTTTAGTTGTTTTAAATTTCACGTTTTTATTACTTCCTTTTGTCTAAAAGTTTACAATGAATTTTTGATTATAATAATATATTCAAAATAGTACTATCTAGTTTGATATGTCAAGCAATATTATTATAAATTTGGAATTCTGAGTTGTCTACTCTAATTTATTATATTTACCTATAAAAATACACCTCAAAAAATAGATTTTTCAGTCTAGCTTTTGGGGTGTACATTCCACACAAACATGTGATTATTTTGATGTTTCTATTAAACTTGTAATTTTAAATTTAAAGTCCCTAAAAAGTCCCTAAAATTTTATTTTATATGAGGTATTATTGATAATGATAAAGTTATAAACCTTGATATTATGCTGTTTTACTTTTTGAATGATAAGTAATTTTATGTTAAAAGTCTCCAGTTTGGATACAAAACGGTCGATAACATATAAACGTTATGACTAACTAACTTCAAATCAGTATCATCTTTCTTAGATTCGGCTTTGGCACTATTGTCAGTAAGTGCACCAACTAATAATAAATTTGCTAATGCAAGTGTTGCAACTTTTTTTAGTGAATTGGATTTTGTTTTTTTCACCATCATTATCACTCCTTTTATATAGCTTACAACAAAATAGATGCAAAATTGATTAACTAAATTTAAATTAATTATTAAATCGAATTTATATTTTTAAGTAAATGTTTTTTGAGTATAAAGATGCTGTAAATATAATTGACAAATATAATCGGAATTAAGAAATGAAGATTGTTATGACATTTAAGTTTGAAACTTGGTATAAACAAAATCAAACAACATTTTAGGTATTGTAAATTAGTTAGTTAATCAAAATTAAAAGAACTTTTAACAGTGTTAAAAAATTATTGTTAAAGATAATTTATTATTAATATTCAGTTAATTCAAAAAATAGAGAAAGTCTGGCTATAATAAAGTTGCAATCACGAATTACATAAAAAAGGAGAGATAATTTATGAAATTTAAGTCATTGATTACAACAACATTAGCATTAGGCGTTATAGCATCAACAGGAGCAAACTTTAATACTAACGAAGCATCTGCCGCAGCTAAGCCATTAGATAAATCATCAAGTACATTACACCATGGACATTCTAACATCCAGATTCCATATACAATTACTGTGAACGGCACAAGCCAAAACATTTTATCAAGCTTAACATTTAATAAGAATCAAAATATTAGTTATAAAGATATAGAGAATAAAGTTAAATCAGTTTTATACTTTAATAGAGGTATTAGTGATATCGATTTAAGACTTTCAAAGCAAGCGGAATATACGGTTCATTTTAAAAATGGAACTAAAAAAGTTATAGATTTGAAAGCAGGTATTTACACAGCGAATTTAATAAATTCAAGTGATATTAAAAGTATCAATATTAACTTAGATACAAAAAAACATATCGAAAATAAAGCTAAAAGAAACTATCAAGTTCCATATTCAATTAATTTAAATGGTACATCTACAAACATTTTATCGAATCTTTCATTTTCAAATAAACCTTGGACAAATTACAAAAATTTAACTAGTCAAATAAAATCAGTACTGAAGCATGATAGAGGTATTAGTGAACAAGATTTAAAATATGCTAAGAAAGCTTATTATACTGTTTATTTTAAAAATGGTGGTAAAAGAATCTTACAGTTAAATTCAAAAAATTACACAGCAAACTTAGTTCATGCGAAAGATGTTAAGAGAATTGAAATTACTGTTAAAACAGGAACTAAAGCGAAAGCGGATAGCTATGTACCATATACAATTGCAGTAAATGGCACATCAACACCAATTTTATCAAAACTAAAAATTTCGAATAAACAATTAATTAGTTACAAATATTTAAATGACAAAGTGAAATCTGTATTAAAAAGTGAAAGAGGCATCAGTGATCTTGACTTAAAATTTGCGAAACAAGCAAAATATACAGTATATTTCAAAAATGGAAAGAAACAAGTAGTGAATTTAAAATCAGACATCTTTACACCTAATTTATTTAGTGCCAAAGATATTAAAAAGATTGATATTGATGTAAAACAATACACTAAATCAAAAAAAATAAATAAATCTAATAATGTGAAATTCCCAGTAACAATAAATAAATTTGAAAACATAGTTTCAAATGAATTTGTGTTCTATAATGCAAGCAAAATTACAATTAATGATTTAAGTATAAAACTTAAATCAGCAATTGCAAATGATCAAGGGATAACTAAACATGACATAGAACTTGCTGAACGCGCAGTGTATAAAGTGTATTTTAAAAATGGTTCGTCAAAATATGTAGACTTAAAAACTGAGTATAAAGATGAAAGAGTATTTAAAGCAACTGACATTAAAAAGGTAGATATTGAACTTAAATTCTAATCTTTAATTTTATAATAAGGCATCTCACAATCGTGGGGTGCCTTTTACATTTGTAGAGATGTGATGCTTGAATGTTTGAAGTGATTTGCCAAAAGTTATATAAATTTGTACCAAATAAATTAAATTTTGTTAGGAGAGATGTATAAAACTAATTAGGTATAGTGTTTGACAAGTTGCTGAATAAAATATATCTTATGATACTTTGAAAGAAGGAATAATTTTAAAAATAAAAAACCAATAATCCGAGTCATACTCATCAGATTATTGGTTGAAATTAATTATCTTAAGTCATCA
>OFLS01000221.1_pt1 | contig 24641 bp, 23 predicted proteins | sample 1540891 | NCBI WGS metagenome assembly OFLS01 (sample SAMEA4413038, study PRJEB24355) | metagenome | biome: human; feature: gut; material: faeces | place: United Kingdom | collected 2010
ATAAGAGAGTTTTTCTCTAAAAATCAGGAGGGTTTTTGAAACGAGTGAAACGAGTTTCTTCTTGTCTTGATACTATAAAAAACAAAGTTATATAACATAAGACGACTTATCGGAAGTTATCTATCATCGTATATTCGGAGATGATATAATATACAGGTCGCCTATCTCTCAGGCGTCAATTCAGACGCAGAGAGGAGGTGCATTACTTTGCTAATCATTTTCGTTCACATCATAGCACCAGTCATCAGTGGCTGTGCTGTTGCGTATTATACTTATTGGCTTAGTAAACGCAACAAATAATTAATAGGCGACTTTATAAGCCAGCATCGAAAAAATCCCCACACTATTGCAGTAGTGTGGGGATTGGTGCATTAATTGTTAATCATTTTCGTTATCTAGATTATAACACTGGTTAGTAGAGGAATGCAAAAAGATAATATTTTAAGTAGTCTTTTTGGATATTATCATATGATATATTTATGTAAATTGATTTTTTATTAAAGGAGCATATATGAGTAATACTAAAATTAAATATCAAATTTTTATTTCATCAACTTATTTAGATTTAATAGAAGAGCGTCAAGCAGTAGTAGAAGCAGTTTTAAACAGTAATAATATTCCAGCAGGTATGGAACTTTTTAACTCAAGTAGTAAAAGCCAATGGGAAATAATAACACAATGGATCAATGAATCAGATGCAGTGATATTATTGTTAGGTTCTAGTTATGGAACAATTGATAGTGAAGAAAATATTAGCTATACAGAAATGGAGTACAATTTTGCTAAATCTTTAGGTAAACCTATATATGTTTTTGAGATGAATAAAGCATCTACCGAATCCGCGGAAAAGTCTAAAAAATTAGATGAGTTTAAGACAAAAGTTAAAGAAAATAGACTAATTAGTCCAAATATTAATGATATTTCGGAATTAAAAAGTAAAGTATCTCAGACTTTAATGCAAAGTGTACCTAGTGAAATTAAAGAAAATAGTGGATGGATAAGAGTACAGGATTGTGGTAAAAATGTAAAAAAATTAAAAAAATTGGATGCTATACAAAGAGATTTAGATACATATGATTTTTTGAAAGAAGAACTTTATAAAATATTCATGTATGTAAAAACTTTTTATTTCCAGCACACACCATTTGATGATAGTTATATTGAAGATATAGAAAACTACCTGCTAAATTATGAAAATAATCCACATAAATCATTCATGAAAATAAAAGTTTATGATTATAAAAACTTTTTAAAACATTTAAAAAACATATTGATTTTAATTAAACAAGGAAAAAAGCCATTAGCTCAAGCCGGTCATTTTAAATTAAGCTTTTACGAAGAGGATTTAAAATTGTTACAAAAAAATTATAAGACTACGCTAGTCGATATTAAAGGATTGAATAAACATTTTTATAAGGAATGTGATAGGTGCTTAAAAGCATATAATATTTTTATTGAGGGTATAAATAAACATTTATATGAATGATATAAGTACACCCTAATCATACATATATAATTGTTGTCACTTTACTCGATATATGAGAATGACTTTACCTAATAAATGAGAAAAGCAACGCACTATATTAAAATGCGTTGCTTTTTCTATTATCGAATACCTATAACTAAACTATCTCTAGCTGTTTCTACAACTTCTGTACTTATTTTATCTAAACCATTTATATCCATAATTCTGTCTATCTGCGCAAATAAACGATGAATCAGCCTAAAATTCCCTTTTGTAATTTTAATAATCGTCGTTATTGCCTCATAATCAGTAAAGTCTTCGAGTTTTAAATCAAATCCTAAGTCTTGCCACTTATATTCTAATATATGATGCGTCTCATCTTTACTTAGATTATCAAATTCATGCGCAAAACCTATACGCGAATATAGTTGAGGATAACGAGATAGTTTTTTCTCTATACCCGGCATACCAATAAATATCATTGCTAAATTATGTTCATCATAAATAGCTCTTAATTGCTCTAAATGTTGCACTTTAAGGCGATCAATCTCATCTACTATAATTAAATCAATATATTTAAACATATCACTATAATGTTTACTATGTTCATGTCCATACTTATTTACAACATGTAATTTTTGACCCAAATCAATGATTGCAGTAATACTATATAAATCATTCCTTAATTTAGTTTGTTTTTCTGCTGGTGCATTATAAAATATTTTATCCACCGATAGTATGTCATCGGTCGTTTTACTAGCTAAATCTTCCCAACCTCTATGGTTAACTTGTTTTTCAATAGTATCCCAATTTGTGTAATACCTAGACGATAAAGTTTTTCCGACACCAGGTTGACCATAACATATACCAATATACTGATATTTAATACAAGCATCACAAAATTCAGCAAAGCGTTTATACTCTTTCGTTTCAATGAAATTTTGATTTTTAGTCATTACGATATCTCTTTAATTTTTTGACGTTTTTAGTCGTTTCTTGAGGTGAATAACCACATTTTTTTTCTTCCTTAATTAATTCCGTGGTACTTGGACTAGCAATATTTTGTTTTAAGTGTTTTCTTCTCTGACTACGAGCGTGCTGTATGTCTTTTATATCTATGGAGTAATCAGCTATTTCTGGACATATAGCAGTACAAAGAAATTCATCTCTATAAAACACACGTATTTCAGCCATATCATTTGGGTTATAACGAATCAGTACATATTCACCTACATAAGCTTCTAGATTAGTATTACTGTATCGAAAACCTTGAAAATGAATGCCATCTGAATGAACTTTTCTAGATTTAGGTATTTCCAACAATAATAAATCAAGTTGTTCTAAGCTACTTGGCATATTAGGGAAAAAGTGATTACTATTCCAATGACTGATAGGCGTGGTATGAATAGTACTATGTTCTTTTTGATTATAATCTTCAATTAAAAAGTAACGTAATTTTTCTTCAAAATTGTGAAAATTTATTAGATTACTAGGAGTATCATTATTGTTTATATATCCAGGCAGTTGTTCTAAGAAAGTTTGATTAACTGTCTGAAAGAATCGTTCTATTTTTCCACGACCACGAGGAACACCAACTTTCGAAAACATCAAGTTAATTTTCAAATCAATAGCGACTTGTTCCATATGATGTGAAGTAAAGTCACTTCCATGATCTGTGTAGAATTTTTCGGGTATACCACACACTGGCCAATTGGTATCATTTTTATTCCATATTGCTTGGTGTAGTGTTAATGCTGTGTTTTGAGCATTGGGGGGCATCAAAACTTAAGAAATAGCCTGCAATTGCACGACTATAGTCATCCATAATAATAGTTAGCCATGGTCTATTGATATTACCTTTTTGGTCTAATATAAAGATATCTAGCAAAGTATGGTCTGCTTGCCATATTTCATTGGGTCTCGAGGATTCTCTAATTTGTATTAAATCGTACTTATTTTGATAGTATTTTTCACCCTGATGAGAGAAATCAATAACAGACTTAGGCATCGCTTTAATAACACTATAAATTTGTTTATAACTTGGTATATCAAAATTATTTTCTTTACAGTAATTAGTGATTTTCCTATGAATTGTGGCTATACTATTTCTTTTATTCATAAGCGCAAGGCGTTCAATTTCATCAATTATCTTTGGTTCTATTTTACGTGTTCCTTTATCAGCTCTTGTCGCATAGATTAGTCCTTTAAGTCCTTGTTCTTTATATGACTTATTCCACCTATAAAGGGTGCTTAACGCAATCCCTTTACTTTTAGAAATACTTGATAAAGATTGTTCGCCTAGGATAAAAGGTTTTATAATATTGTACTTTTGAGTAGCTTTTTTACGTTTGGCTTCAGAAAAATTAGTTAGATACTTCTCCTTGTTTTTCATCTTCCTTGTCCTCCAATTTATTGAGGTAACGATAAATTGTTGTACGTGAAACATGCCACTGTTCTGCAATTGTCTTAATTGGCGTGCCATTATCATAAAGGGTCTTAAGTAAGTTTAAATCTTTTTGATTTAATTTTTCTGGTCTGCCTCCATATCGGCCTCTAGCACGTGCTGCAATTCGGCCAGCTGAAGAACGCTCTAAAATTAAATTACGTTCAAATTCTGCAAATGCTGCGAATAAATGAAATAATAATTGTCCAGTTGAACTTGATTTATCCATTGTTATATTTTCTTCTAAACTATGGAAACTTACACCTCGTTCGTTAAGCTCATTAACTAATGTGATTAAATCCTCCATATTACGTCCCAATCTATCTAATCTCCAAACAACAATCGTATCTCCTGACCTCGCAAATTCAATTGCTTTATCTAAACCAGGTCTTTTACTTTTTGAACCACTCATATGGTCATTAAATATCTTTTCACAACCATATGTATTTAATCGATCCTCCTGTAAATTTAAATTTTGTAATCCAGTTGAAACTCTTGCATAACCTATTTTCAAAATACAAACCTCCTATATACATCTTCAGTGTACCATAACTTAATTACAAGGTCTTTTATGAACATAGATTTTTTGTTGGGTTTTTGAACACATAATCCTATGTAATTCTTACTTATTTAGACATAAAAGAAGAGTGTACAGAAAATGGTTATTTTCTGTACACTCTCATCTTTAATAATATATTTTAAATGTCATTAACAAAACTAATTTAATAAGAGTCAAGCATAGTTTACATATGTATTATGTTTGAAACATACCTCTAATTACTTTTTACTAATATCATTTAAAATATCTCGCAATTCTTCAATTTCTTTGTTATTTAATTCTTCATTTTTCGCAAAATTCAACACTAAACTTTTCATATCCCCTCCATACAGTTTATTAAGAAAGGTTTTAGCAGTTTTCATTTTAATATCGTCTTCTTTAATATTTGATGAGTAAAAATAAATATTTTCTGATTTGTATCGTTTTATAATCTCTTTTTTATATAGTCTTGTGATTAATGTTCTAATCGTTTTATCACTAACTTCTTTATATTTTTGAATTTCAACTACAATTTCATTAGCTGATACTGATTTTTTATCCCATATTATATTCATAACATCCCATTCAGCCATAGATATTTCAACTTGCTTATTGGCCATTTAAAACACCCATTCCTTTTAATATTTTTTCACTTATTAATTCAGCATTTTTCCCAGACGGGTTTCCATCTGATAAATGTGTAGCAAAATAATACTTATCATGATTTGTAATTACGTAACCTACAAACCACCCATTATTATACTTCCCGTTTACTATACCTGTACCTGTTTTCCCATACAGTTCATACTTTTCATTTTTCTTAATCAATAATGAAGAAGATAATTGATTCTTTGCTTTTTTACTAAAATGGTTATTTTGTTCCATCATATTTTTAAAAACTATTACTTGTTCAAGATTAGATATTTTCAAACTATCTTCCATCCAATAGCTTTTATAACTTCCCAAATTTTCATTACCATAATTTAATTGCTTGAGTTGAGCCGCAGTATAGTTCTTTGGTATTTGATTACTAATACGTTCGAAGTACCAATTAACTGAATTTTGCATTGCTGTATTTAAATCTTGTTCCTTATTCCAAGACTCGAAAAGATAATGTTTATGATTCCATGACATACGTGAATTTTTATCACTTATAATATGACGGTCAAGTCCAAACAGTGCTAAATAAATTTTGTAAGTTGAATCAGGAGAATATCTTTTTCTACTTTCTTTTTCATTATAAATATAGTATTTGTCTTTCTTCATGCTGTACATAACGAAAGATCCACTATTTGAACCAAAATTTTTACTTTCATCTAAAATTTGGTAATCGCTTTGTAAGGGCTTTTTATAATTATAATCAGTTAAGGATTGCCCCATTAAAAACTGGCTTTGAATTATCATGATAAAAAAAGTAAAAATACAAATAAAAATTAGAATTAATTTTGACTGCTTTTTCAGATCGGCTTCTTTTATATTAATTAATCTATTTTTGAGTAATGATTTTTTACCATTAAATGAATGGCTTAATATATTTTTGTTGAAAAATGAGGTTTTTAATACGGAGTCCATAATAGATTCCGCATAAGTTTTAAATTCATTTTTGTTAATATTATTAAGGACAAATCTATCGGCTTCTACTTCATTGTCATGAATTATCTTTCTTTTTACAATATGTACTAATGGATTGTAACTCATAATAATAGAGAAGATATTAAAGATAATTAAATGTAAAGTATCTCTATTTTTAGCATGAGCATATTCATGCAGTATTATATATTTTAGTCTTTTATCAATTACACTTTTAAAATATGAACTAGGAATCAAAATAATATATTTCCCATACCAAAAAGTTATTGGAGATTGAATAGCCTCTGCTTTTCGAATCACAATACTTTTTTTATATTGATGGTTGAAAAGTATCGTATCTATTTTATTTTTTTCATTTTCGTTTAGATAAAGTGACTGTTTCTTTAAATATTTAAGATATAATAAGGCTTTCAAAAATTTAAAACTTAAAATAATAACTAAAACTATCCAAATAACTGTGCAGATATTATCAATTGAATCCCAATTAAACTTATGGATATCTGTTGCGAACTCTTGAACAGGTTTGGTGGTAATTATGTTATGGTTCAAGTCGTGTGACTTACTTTCAACTGTGGGCGCTTGATTATTCACATTATTAAATTTTATAAAAGAGAATTTAATTGGGATAAAAGGAATTAATCCAGCAAGCACAGTTAGATACCAAACTTTATAATTTAAACTATAATTAAAATAGCGTTTTAATATGTACCTAAAAAATACTAACAATAGAAATATAAAACAAAAGCTTACTACACTCATTATTAGTAATTTAGCCATTTTGACACCTTCTTTCAAATATTTATAATAAACAATTGACATCAATATTACAATTGTAATATTATTGTTTTGTAAAAATTACAACTGTAATATCGGAGGGTTTATTTTGAAAAAGTTAATATTTTTAATTGTAATGGCTTTAGTTTTAAGTGCATGTAATTCAAACAGTTCACATGCCAAAGAGTTAAATGATTTAGAAAAAAAATATAATGCTCATATTGGTGTTTATGCTTTAGATACTAAAAGTGGTAAGGAAGTAAAATTTAATTCAGATAAGAGATTTGCCTATGCTTCGACTTCAAAAGCGATAAATAGTGCTATTTTGTTAGAACAAGTACCTTATAATAAGTTAAATAAAAAAGTACATATTAACAAAGATGATATAGTTGCTTATTCTCCTATTTTAGAAAAATATGTAGGAAAAGACATCACTTTAAAAGAACTTATTGAGGCTTCAATGACATATAGTGATAATACAGCAAACAATAAAATTATAAAAGAAATCGGTGGAATCAAAAAAGTTAAACAACGTCTAAAAGAACTAGGAGATAAAGTAACAAATCCAGTTAGATATGAGATAGAATTAAATTACTATTCGCCAAAGAGCAAAAAAGATACTTCAACGCCTGCTGCTTTCGGCAAGACTTTAAATAAACTTATCGCAAATGGAAAATTAAGCAAAAAAAATAAAAATTTCTTACTTGATTTAATGTTTAATAATAAAAACGGAGACACTTTAATTAAAGATGGTGTTCCAAAAGACTATAAGGTTGCTGATAAAAGTGGTCAAGCAATAACATATGCTTCTAGAAATGATGTTGCTTTTGTTTATCCTAAGGGCCAATCTGAACCTATTGTTTTAGTCATTTTTACGAATAAAGACAATAAAAGTGATAAGCCAAATGATAAGTTGATAAGTGAAACCGCCAAGAGTGTAATGAAGGAATTTTAATATTCTAAATGCATAATAAATACTGATAACATCTTATAGTTTGTATTATATTTTCTATTATCGTTGACATGTATAATTTTGATATCAAAACCTGATTTTCCCTTTATTATTTTCGAGATTTATTTTCTTAATTCTCTTTAACAAACTAGAAATATTGTATATACAAAAAATCATAAATAATAGATGAATAGTTTAATTATAGGTGTTCATCAATCGAAAAAGCAACGTATCTTATTTAAAGTGCGTTGCTTTTTTCTCATTTATAAGGTTAAATAATTCTCATATATCAAGCAAAGTGACATAATTGTTGAATTTATAGTAACTGAAACGTATGATTAGGGTGTATATTAATTATGAGATGGAAATCAATGATTGTTGGCTATGCGAGAGTATCATCGAACGATCAAAATTTAGAAAGACAACTTGAAAATTTAAAGACGTTTTGTGCTGAAAAAATATTTACAGAAAAACAGTCTGGGAAATCTATTGAAAATAGACCAGTACTTCAAGAAGCACTTAACTTTTTGAGGATGGGAGATCGGTTTGTAGTAGAATCCATTGATTGTCTAGGTCGTAATTATGATGAAGTGATTCATACCGTTAATTATTTAAAAGACAAAGAAGTACAATTAATGATTACTAGCTTACCTATGATGAATGAAGTGGTTGGCAATCCATTACTGGATAAGTTTATGAAAGATTTAATTATTCAAATATTAGCAATGGTTTCAGAACAAGAGAGAAATGAAAGTAAACGTCGACAAGCGCAAGGAATTCAAGTTGCGAAGGAAAAAGGCGTATATAAAGGGCGCCCCTTACTTTATTCACCAAATGCTAAAGATCCACAGAAACGTATTATTTATCATCGCGTTGTAGAAATGTTAGAAGAAGGCCAATCAATTAGTAAAATTGCGAAAGAAGTAAATATAACAAGGCAGACGATTTACAGAATTAAAAACGATAATGATTTGATTTAATAAACTTTGTTTCAATGCAACTGAGAGCTTCTCACAGCGTCTCAAAACAGATGATTATAATCTATTATGAGTTTTTAATAATAAGACAAGAAAAGAGAGCGTAAATATGCTCTCTCTTTTTCTCATTAACGAATGTTTATAACGCAATCATGATGAGAGTATTAATACAGTTAATTATTTGAAATACTTTAGTTTATATAATGTTGAATTATAGGTAGTGAAATTGTATTTATTATACATTGTCATATCGTTGTTTAATGATAGTTAATTTAAGGATAATAGAATTAATATTATATATAGATGAACAAAACAAGCAACAGAGCAGAAAAAACACTTTTAGATTATTTTTACTCATTCTCTATTTTATTTATTTTTGCTATAATAAATAAAGAATATTAAATGGAAGTGTTTTTATGAAAAAGAAATTTGTTTCTAGTTGTATTGCTAGTACAATCTTATTCGGCACTTTATTAGGTGTAACTTATAAAGCTGAAGCTGCAACAGTACATGTAGCTGGTGGTGTTTGGAGCCATGGTATTGGAAAACATTACGTATGGTCTTATTATAGTCACAATAAAAGAAATCATGGTTCAACAGCAGTAGGGAAATATTCATCTTTTAGTGGTGTTGCTCGACCTGGTGTTCAATCTAAGGCATCTGCTCCAAAGGCTTGGGGTGGAAACAAAACATTTTATAGTCTTCACTAATTACATATATTAATTAAGGAGAATAGACAGAATTAAGTAAACTTAATTCTGTCTATTCTCTTGAAAGAGGCAATATGAAAAAATTCAAATTATTTTTAGATTTTAGTACTTTATTATTAATTTCAGGGCTATTATTTTTATTTTTCTTCAAAGAAAATGAAGAAATTATACCTGAAAGTTCCAATATTTTAACAATCTCTAATTGGGATAAATCTAACAGTAAATCAAAAGTGTTAGATGTCATTGAATCAGGCGCCAAAAATCAAAATATACAAATAATTAAATCCGTTAAAGATTTTGATAATAAAAAAGAATTTTTTGTTTTCAACTCAAAACGAAATAATTCTGACTTTATACGTAATAAAACATCACTTTTAACTCCATCAGATTTATTAAACAGAGAGATAAAAGGAAAGTATTATATTATTGGTGAACATTTCAATGTAGAAGAGCTTACGAGTGAATTAAAAAAAGCTGGTTTAACATCTGAAGTTGAATACATAAATAGAAACATATTATTTTTTGAATTAGTCATAGATAATGATTTATTAGTGCCTTTCATATTCTTAGGCGTATTATATCTTTTGTACTTCTTATATGACAGAGGATATAATTTGAAATTTTATGCTATTCAAAAGCTACATGGCTTTTCAACTACACGCATTATTTTTCATAATATTCATATAAAAATCATTTATTGGCTAGTACTTACCGCTATTTTCTTTATTGCTAATATATTAATCATTCATATAGCCAATTTAGAATTGGATTTCTTAATGTTTATTCGTAGATTTATCGTGTTGCTTTTTGTTTTTGCTTGTATTACTACATTGCTGTGGCTGATTTCGTATAGTCTTCTTTTGAAGTTAAGTATTCCATTAATCTTAAAAGGGAAAAAAGGATATAAGTTTTCAATATTTATGGGTACCTTCACCAAATGTATCATGGTGCTAATACTATCTTTTTTACTGGCACAAAATTTAAATGCTTATACGAAGTTAAAGAATATATATGACTCTGAAAAAATCTGGCAAAAGTTAGATAATTACTATACATTAGAGATTTCTCCTAATATTAGAAATTCAGAAGAAAAACAAATTTTAGAAACTAATATATACAATTTAATTAAGAAAAGCGAACAACTTGGTGGATTGCTTTTAAAGAATAATAATATAGCCAATCCCGATAAAAACAATTACATTCCTGAAAATGGCAATGTCTTTTTTATCAATAACAATTTTCTGAATTTCTATAAAAATATAAATCATGATTTTAAAATGATTGACAATCATTCGGATAAAATAAACGTGTTTATTCCTCCAAGGTTACAATATCAAAAATCTGAAATTCAAAAAAATCACCAAGGATGGATTGACTTTCAAAAGCAACAAAACAAAAAAGTAGATGTGCAAGTACTGTCAAAAAACGTATCTGTTTTTTCTTTTGATCGCACAACTAATTTGAAATTTGGGTATCTAGATTCTCCAATAGTAATGTTGTTGACACTTGACGATTTAACAGGAGATTTTTATTTAGCTGCTGTTTCTCAAGGTGGATATCTATTTAAAGATTTAGATACACTTAAACAGTTGCTTAAAGATAATCACCTAGAAGAAGAAATTAGCGGTATAACTAATTACAAGGATTCTGTGTTAAATGAATTAAATGAAACGAAAACAAAAATGATAATAACAATAGTTACTATTATTATTAACGTTTTCATTCTTTTGATAGCTACTGTATTTGAAACAATTCAATATTTTAGCTGGAATAAAAAGCAACTATTATTAAGAAAAATTCATGGTTATTCATTATTCAGCAGTAATGTACGTTATTTAACAATTTCTATCTTACTTTCTATTATGTTAGCTTACACTACGCATATTTTATTTGGTTCAAAGATATTACTATTCATAATAATGTCTATTGCTATTATTCAACATTTACTTCAAATTGCTTATATTAAATATCTTGAAAAATACTTTAAAGATTTAATGAGGGAGATTTAAACAATGAAAAGAACTTTAATTATTGTAACAATTGTACTATTAATCATCATACTTAGTCTGTTATTGGTTAGAAATGAGCATTTAGATCGTTTTAACCCACTGTTAAAAGAAAAAGTATCTTATGCCAAAGTTCCAAAAGATACCCAGGACTATAGAAATATAACTGTATACTCTAAAAATGGAGAAAAAAAGAGTTATAAATTGGATTTTTTAGGTTATGATCCTACAAAAGAATATGTGAAAGTAAATCATAAAGGGAAATATGTGCGTTCGATAGAATACATTACAAAAGATATTCCTAGCTTTTTAAAATGAGGTGACCGATAGTGATAAAACTTGAAAATGTTTTTGTAAAAAAAGGTAATAAAAACATTTTAGACGGATGTAACTTTAATTTTGAAAAAGGAAAATCATATGCTTTAGTTGGAGAAAGTGGCGCTGGAAAATCTACTTTACTTAACATAATCGCTGGGTTCGAAGATGTATCACAAGGAAGCATATATATTGAAGATAAGTTACTAAAAAAGAAAGTCGATTTTTATAGATATACGTTAGGGTATTTGTTTCAAAATTTTGCTTTACTTGAAAATCAAACAATCAGTCAAAATTTAGATTTAGCCCTAAAGTTCAAAAAGAATAAAAAAGATAATATGAACTTAAAGAAAGAAGTATTAAAAAAGGTCGGCCTAGATTTAGATATCAAGAGAATTGTTAGTTCTCTAAGCGGTGGTGAACAACAAAGAGTAGCATTGGCAAGATTAATATTAAAAGATCCGAAAATCATTTTAGCTGATGAACCTACTGGGTCACTAGATACGAAAAATGGAAAAATAGTTATTGATTTATTATTGAAGCTACTTGATGAAAATAAAACTATGATTGTCGTAACGCATGATTTAGAGCTTGCGAAACGATTTGATGTCATAGTCAATATTTCTGAGCTTAGAAGTTAAGAAATATTGATAGGTATAGCCATACATAGAGAAAAAACAATATGAAATATGATTAGTCATTACTTTTGAGTTTTTTAATTTAAGGACTGGATTTTCCAGTCCTTTTTTATGATGACAAAAAACAAGCCTCGCAGAGCACACGTTTTTAATGACTTATTTGGTTTTTAATAAGTCTAGTATGTTAAAACTTTTCTGTGTTTAGGTGTTATAATCATATGCAGTGGAAGTTGATTTATTATGTCTTATTCAATTATTCGAGTTGTTAAAGTGAAATCAAAAACAAATACAAGAGGTATTCAAAGACATATTCAAAGAGAAAATAAAAATTATGAAAATATAGATATTGATTTAAGTAAGTCATATTTAAACTATGATTTAGTCAATGATACTAAGTTTGATTTTAATAAAAAAATTGATGAGAAAATCGAAAAAAATTATAAAGGGAAACGCAAAATTAGAACAGATGCCATTAAACATATTGATGGATTAATTACATCAGATAATGTGTTTTTTAATCAATTATCTGAAGAAGAGACAAAATAGTTTTTTAAGCATGCTAAAGCGTTCTTGGAAGAAGAATACGGTAAAGAAAATCTTTTATATGCGACAGTACATATGGATGAGATAACACCACATATGCATTATGGCGTAGTTCCTATTACTAAAGATGGACGTTTAAGTGCGAAAGAAGTTGTAGGTAATAAAAAAGCATTAACCGAATTCCAAGATAGATTCAATACGTATATTAATAAGCAAGGCTATGATTTAAAACGAGGAATTTCTAGACAACTTACAAAAGAAAAACATGATCAAGTTAGCCGTTATAAACAAAAAACAGAATATCATAAACAAATGCATATGCGCTAGAAGCAAATAGAGGATTATTTAAAGCAAGAAAATGATAAATTGATACAAAACTACCAAAAATCATTAGATACGCTTAAAAAGCTTCTGAGTGTCATGTATGAAATTAAAACTAAAAATGTAGGTGGATGGTTTCATAAAGAGAAGCAAGAAACAGGCAATATTGTAATTACTAAAACTGATTTTGAAAAATACACTAAACAAATTAAAGCAGCACAGATGATATTAGATGATTATGAATGTATTAAAAGTGGGAAGTCATTAAAAAAAGCAGAGAAACAAAATGAAAGTTTAGTTAATGAATTGACTAGTGTCCATATGGAAAATGAAAAGCTGGTTGAAGAATTTAATGATTTAGCACAACGTTATAATTATTTGTTGTCAGAGAATGAAAAGAAAGATAAAGAACTAAATTATACGCTTAAGTTATTCAATCAAGTTTTTAAAATCATTAAAAGTATGATGAAAGAAGAGCGTTATCATACACTAATAAATCATATTGATAATCATTTAGACAATTCTAAAATACGTGAAGTAATGACGATAGATAACAATGATGAACAGTTCTTTAAGAAGAAATATCAAGCACAAGAACGAGAAATCATTTTTAAAGAAGATAGAGAAGATGGTTATACATTATAAAAATAGATATTTAAATGCATTTGTTTGAGGTTAATTATTTTTTAGGATGAAAAATAGGTAGCCCCCCTCGAACTTTTTAATATATTTTTATAAATCTTTTTAAAAACCTTTTTAGGGGCTTGTTCAGCCCTAGAGCAACAAGGGATTTCAATGCCTAAAGGAGTGTTTTTGCCACATAAAAGGAGTGTTTTTGCCACATAAAAGGAGTGTTTTTGCCACATAAAAGGAGTGTTTTAAAAAGTTGTACTCCTTTTATGGTTTGACATTGATAATAAAGTAGTTTATTGTGAATAAAAGTTTTCAAATGGGAGTGTATATTCAAACGATACTCCTTTAGGTTCGTAATAAAGGGGGCTGTATCATGACAGGAGAGACAGTTGTATATAAAAATGAAATGAATTTAGTTCCATTAAGGCGATTTACAGCTACTGAAATTAATTTATTTTTTGCGATGTGTAATAAATTAAAAGAGCAAGATACTAATACATTACGTTTGTCTTTTGATGAATTAAAAAAATTAAGTAATTATAGTCCAGAAACACGTAATATTAATAGATTTGCTAATGATTTAGATAATGTGTATAAAAAGATGTTGAATTTAACCATTAGATATGAAGATGATGATGTAATAGAAAGATTCGTTTTATTCAATCATTATAGAATCCATAAGCGAGAACAATATCTAGAAATATCAACTTCTTCAAATTTAAAACACATATTGAATTCAATTACTAATAATTTTACAAAATTTGAATTAAAAGAAATGACTAGGCTTAAATCTACATATTCTAAAAATATGTTTAGATTACTTAAACAATACAAACATACAGGCTATTTAAAAATTCACATCGATGATTTTAAAAATCGTTTAGATATACCTAAATCTTATCGTATGACTGATATTAACAAAAATGTTTTTAAACCTATTATTATTGAATTAGGTTCTATATTTAATAATCTTACTATCAATAAAATCAAAGCGAAAAAAGGGCGTAAAATTGAATGGATAGAGTTCACATTTGACGCTGAGAAACGCATTCATAACAAACGACAACCTCAAATGTCCAAGATAGATAAATCAAGACAATATGTGAGGCGTGAAAAGACGCCTAAATGGTTAGAAGAACGGTCATATGAAAAGCAACCTCAAAAAGATTACGACCCACAATTAGAGAAAGAACGAGAGGATTTTTTAAAACAACTTGAACTGAATTGGGAATAACGCAACTTTTCGTTGCGAGTTGGTTAACTAAAAGTATCGTGACTTTTCAATTATTTTAATTATAGTTTGAGTTAAGGAGTGATTTTATGAAATTAGCTGAAGCTATAAAAGAACAGAGAGAATTAAAAGGATGGTCTCAAGAGGAATTAGCCAATATATTAAAGGTTTCCAGACAAAGTGTTTCTAAATGGGAAAGTGCCAAAAACTATCCTTCCTTAGATATTTTGATTGCTATGAGCGATTTATTCGGAATCTCTTTAGAGCATTTAATTAAAGGAGATGCACGTTTTAAAAAAGTTATTTTAGAGGGAAATTATAGAGAGAGTAACAGGGTACCTTCCATAGTTGATTTTCTTTATGATTTTTGGTGGCTTTTCTTTCCTGTTGCCGGATTTTTAGTTTGGGCCATTCATTCGTTCATGGGTTGATTTTAAAATCAAAATTTAATGCACATCAGGCAATATGAAAAAGGAAAGTATTTTTACGACACCTTGAAATGTATTGATAAGAATAGAAGAGTTTACAAAAGGCAATATGAAATATATACTAAAAGTAACAAGAATTTCGTTTGTAAACGCACAAAACCCCGAACTATTCGCCGTAGTTCGGGGTTTTTTGGTGAATTGGCTTTAATCGTCTATATTATTTTTTATCACGTTTATGGAGCTAATAACCAAATAACGTAACGAGACAACCACTGATTGCCGTTGTCATGATGTGAACAAGAATTTCATTCATAAATCGCACCTCCTCTCTACGCCGAATTGACATCTGAGAGATAGACGACCTTCACATTATAACAAATCTCTCCTTCCATGAAATAACATGAATATTAATAAATGTTGTTATATATTAAAGATAAATAAATATAAGGGTGGGATTGATAATGTTTGGCGATCAAAGACAAGAAGCTACAAAATATGTCATTAAAGAAGGTTATCAAGATATTTATTTCCTCAACAAAAACGGGGAATGGTATTATTTCGAAGTAAGAAGTGTCTGGCGTGGCAAACATATTATTAGAGTTAAAGATGGTTTGTTAGGTTGGAGAAAAGAAATAGTAACTGAATAAAGATACAAAATACTTGCCAATGCAAAAGAATGAAAACGCGTCAAATCAACGATGTATAAAAGATGCATAAAAGATAATGAAAGTAAAAAGCCATAAATGCCGTCATATAGGCATTTATGGCTTTTTGTTTGGTTAACATAATCGATGATTATCAGAAGTTCAATTCACATAAAAAAGCACGGCTAATTTATGAACTTGTCGTACCTTTTTAATTAAAATTAGTTACCAAATAGACGACTCCAAAACCCCTTTTTAGGTTCCGTTTCTTCACTCTTTTCTTCTATATCACTATCATTGTCATTTGGATTAGCTGAAACGTCTTCTCTTTGTGCTTCTTCACCTTGTGTACTTTCGTCGCTTTGACTTCCAGATATATCCTTATATTGAATCTCTGTTTCTTTAGTTTCTTCCTGATCTCGGTTAATATTTACAGGACTAGTAGTATATGTTTTTTCTTGTGCATCAACGTTTTGTCTAGCGTTAGTAGATGTATCAAAGGGATAATTAAGGTGTTTTTCTTTTTCTAATTGATTTTCTAATTTTTGAATCTTTTTATTACTCTCTAATGCCAGAACTTGCTGATTCTCAAGCAATTTTGATCTTTCTTGCAACTCTTTTCTGTAAAATTCAATTGTTGTTTCATGACGACTTTCTTGTTTTTCAATTTGATTATTTAAAGTATTAATCTGATTTTTAAGTATTTCTACTATTTGAGCATCGCTTTTAGATTCAAAATTAATATTATCCGACTCTTTTTTTTGTTTGTCTTCAGTAGCACTTTCAAAACCATATTTCTTTTTATTTTCATTTACTCTTTGAATGATTTTTTCTATATCGGTATCTTCTTTAATAAACGAAGTGTTTTCCTGTTTTATTGTCTCTATATTCAATCTCTTAATATTATTAAAAATCGTTTGCTTACTAACCCCTAATTCTTCACTCAACCTTTTTACACTTTTCATATCATCAACCCTTTATAAAATGTTTATAAACCCTTAGTAAAATATTATAAGCTTATAACGATTAATAATAAAGTAATCGACAAATAAAAATATAAATTCGCCAACCTTTTTATCAAGGGTTTGTAAAGGGTTTATGGTGTTTATCAAAGGTTTATAAACCTATATTTTCCCTTTTTTAAGTTTATTCAAAGTGCTATAATAACCTTAATATAACAAAAACCCCAACTACTGGTAATAGTCGGGGTTTGGTAATAAAACGTTTAGAAACTGTTTATTTATATAATTTTCGATACTTAGATTATATAATGAATAATATCTTAGTGCAAGCACCTAGATTATTAAATAAACACAAAAAATGTAAGCGTTTTATTACCTCTTACCAAACTAAAATTCGGAAAGAGGTTTTTATTATGTCAATTAAACTTTACAACATAAATGAGGAATACAGAGAAAAGTTTTATCAAATACCGAAAGTATTTTTTACAAATCCTAAATATATCAAGTTATCCAATGATGCAAAAATGGCATGGGGTATTCTTAGAGATCGTTTAGATTTATCAATTAAAAATGGTTGGGTTGATTCTAAAACAGGTAATATTTATTTTTATTACAAAAATGAAAACCCACAAAATATATTAAATTGTAAAAAAGATAAAGTAATTAAAATAAAGAAAGAACTTAATTGAAGCCGAATTACTACTACAAGAAAGACAAGGTTTAAATAAGACAAATAAACTTTATTTAGTTAAACCAGAAGTAACAGAAGATGATATTTATAAAATTCAAAAGCAAGAAAACACTGTTGAGAGCAGCAATGGCAAGGAAGTCGGAAAAACCGACTTCAAGAAGTCGATAAAACAGAATCTAATGATACTGAACTTAGCTATACTGAATCTAACAATACTGAAATAAATGATATGAATGACTTGAATGATATAGAGTCCGAAAATGAAATTAGTAATCATTCAAGTCAATGCAAGGTTATTTAATGCAAACAATTTTAACTGAATTTGAAGAAACACATGCACTTTATATGCGCCGTAAAAACATGAAACAATATAATATCTTTAATCAATCATTCAAATGATTTTATAACAATCAAAGATACATCAAAATATTTCGTTAAATCATCTGACTTTTTAACTGATAGCGATGAAAAAATCAAGAAATTGTCAGTGATCTAGAAAAAGATTTGTATCGAAAACGTATGTTAAGTTATGGTGGATTGCTTAAATAAAAACATAAAATTTTAAACTTAGACGATGCTGAAGATGGCAATTTAATTAATACAAGTGATGAAGATAAAATAGCAAATGAAGAAGAAAAGGCACATTCGATTACGGCAATTTTGAAAAGCAAAATTATTATTTAAGGCATTAGTGATAACTGATGTCTTTTTTTATTACTTTTTTGTAAAAAAAGTGCTGTCTTATTTTTGTGACAAATGCTGTATGTAGTGTCACAAAAGTGTGACACTTGAGCTTTTTATGACCCCACACAAAAACATTTTCGAAGCCTTGAAATATCTGGCTTTGCCAGATCCCCCATTCATTGATGGGGACAAATTTCCCTTATGCTCTTACGGAGATTTTAGAGTTAAATTAAAATTTCTAAGTTTTTGATAAGAAAAGCCCTGCAGGAATTTAGAAGAACGTGGGGAAGTTTTAAAGAATTTTATGCTAATTTTTAATTTGCATGTAAATGGGCAGTGTCTAAAAAATAGTTATTGTTTTTGCTCAAATTTTTGTTTTTGAAAATAGCATATATTTATTTGGCTCATATTTGCGTTTTAAAAGCGTATATAAGTTTTAGATATAAAACTATATGAATCACCCCTAAATCTTTAAAATGCCCTCTTAAAATTCAAAATAAGGGCATAAAAAATAAAAGCCCCCCCCAGATAAAGTGAGGTAGCTTTTTCTTTCGACGCCGTATCGTCGATGTAATTCAAAAAAGTTATGGGCTATAAATCTACATCACTTTTTCAAGAATGTAGTAGCAATATTCAACGCAAATTAATTTTTATAACTGCTCGGAATATCTCAAGCCGTTTCTTTAATTTTGAAATAAAAAAATCGACGAAGGTCGATTACGTTTTTGCACATGTCGATTTATCCGACGTATAAGTGCGCCCTTACGGGATTTAACTAGATTATAACGACGAATTTTAGACCTGTAAAGCAATAACAATTAGGTCTACCAGGTAGATAAAGTGTACAAAGTAGAACCGAAAAAGTTATTTATTTTGAAGATTTTTCGTAGATATAATTTGCTAATAAACTTCCTAAAACTGAATAAAGAAAAATAGTTAAACTCATGTAATCACTCCATAATTCTGAAGTGTCTCCATGTCTACGCATAGACACGCATTTATGCCGAGAAAATTTATTGTGCGTTGAGAAGAACCCTTAACTAAACTTGCAGACGAATGTCGGCATAGCGTGAGCTATTAAGCCGACCATTCGACAAGTTTTGGGATTGTTAAGGGTTCCGAGGCTCAACGTCAATAAAGCAATTGGAATAAAGCAACTTTGATTAATAAGTTCTAACTTTTGGTGCTTTATAGTTTTTTATAAATTCTTCGATTTCTTGGAATGATTTTGAGAATAGTATTTTATCTCTATCTTCCTGAGTTAAAAACTCGTTTGAAACCATTTGATCGTAGAATTGTTCGATAAGTGAATAATAATTATTTGTATTGAAAAAAATACATGGGTTGTTGTTTTGACCAACTCTTGACCATGATACAACTTCAGTGATTTCTTCTAAAGTTCCAGGACCACCGGGAAGAGCTATACATACATCGCCTTTTTCTAAAATAACTTCTTTTCTTTCTGACATACTTTCCACGATTATTAGTTCGTCTAATTTGTCATGAGCTAACTCTCTTTGTTGTAAAAACGTAGGCATTACACCGATTGTTTTTCCGTTATTATGTATTACAGTATTTGCGATTGTTCCCATTAGTCCTGCATTTCCGCCACCAAATACTAAAGTATGATTATTTTTAGCTATCCATTCTCCTAATTGAATCGCATTATTTTCGTATTCTTTTTTGTTTCCTTTGCTTGCTCCACAATAGACTATAATATTCATTTTTATTACTCCTTTTTTATTTTTTATGTTATCAAAAAAATAATGGTTTTGGAGTTGGTTTTGAAACGAGTTTCTTCTTGTCTTGTTAGGGGAGGAAATCATTAATTTTGGGGGTAAAAACCTAGGGGGGTACTACGACCCCCCCTAGGAGTGCATTGTGCATTGTGCAAAAAAATGAGTATGGAATTGACTTTGTGCGCATAAATGTGTATATTCGACACATAGAGAAATTTGGAGGTGTTTTAAGCTATTGAACGATAAAAAACAGAGAAAAAGATTAAATATTACATTACCACCAGAATTAATTGAAGAGTTAGAAAAGGTTAATAAAAAATATAAAATAAACAAGTCTAGTCAGATTGAAACGTTGATTACTAAATACTTAAGAAAGGAGTATGGTGATTTAGGATAAAAAAAAGAACCTTGCCCCAACAAGATTCTTTTGACGATGATGTCATGACCTGACATGTTTTGTTAATCACCAATATAATAGCATGGCTAAATATACTAAATCAAGAACATGGGGAATGGTTGTTTACCCCGAGTCAGCGCCAGAAAATTGGCAAGAATTATTATCAGAGACTTTCATGCAATTTGCGGTTTCTCCATTACATGATAAAGATATTAATCCAGATGGAGAGATAAAAAAACCACATTGGCATGTGATTTTAATATGGGATGGTCCAGTTACGCAAAATGCAGCTATGAAAATTGCTGAAAAAGTTAATGCACCTCAACCTGTAAAATTAGAAAGTGTAAGAGGTGCTTATAGATATTTCACGCATATGGATAATCCAGAAAAATATCAATATGATGAGAAAGATATAAAACTTTTTAATGGTTTCGATATATCATCGTATGTCTCATTGACTAAAGAGGAAAAATATGAGGCTATTGGTAAGATTATGGATATCATTAATGAAAATGGGATTACAGAATATATTGATTTGTTAAATATACTTAGAGTGAATGATTATAATTTGTTTAAGGTTGCTTGTGATAACACAATTTTATTTACTAATGTTGTTCGTTCTTTAAGACATTCAGAAAATAAGCGTAAGAGATTTTGATTTTATGGAAGTGTCATTTTGACACTTCCTTTTTTTTGCGTAAGCAAAAACAGATTTTTTTGAGTGAATTAAATTTTATACACGTAAGTGATCATAAAATTTATGAACGTATAGCAACCACCATTTTTGGTTGCTGGGGTTTATGGTTTTGAACTTATGGACTGACTTGTTCAGTCCATTTTTTGTGCTTGCACAAAAACAAGCCTCGCAGAGCACACGGTTTAATGACTTATGTAACGAAGTAAATAAGTCTAGTGTGTTATACTTTAATTAATAAAGGCCACGATGATGATGTGCTTAGGAGGTAATTTATTTATGAGCTATTCTATTATTCGAGTGTCAAAAGTGAAAGGTAAAACCAATACAACGGGTATTCAAAAACACGTTCAAAGAGAAAATAAAAACTATGAAAATGCAGATGTTGATTTAACAAAATCTTATATGAATTATGATTTAATTAATCCCGATTCAATTGATTTCAATCAGAAGATAGACGAGAAAATTGAGCAAAATTATAACGGTAAACGAAAAATCAGAAAAGATGCGATTAAACATGTCGATGGAATTATTACTTCTGATAATCGATTTTTTTCAGGAAAAAGTGATAAAGATATAAAACGATTTTTTGAAGATAGTAAAGCATTCTTATGTGAAGAATATGGCGAGGATAATTTGTTATATGCCACAGTCCATTTAGACGAGGCAACGCCACATATGCATTTTGGAGTTGTGCCTTTAACAGAAGATGGTCGTTTGAGTGCTAAAGAAGTTTTAGGTAACAAAAAAGCATTAACGGAGTTTCAAGATAGATTTAATCACTATATCAATCATAAAGGTCATGACTTGAAGCGAGGAACATCGAAACATAAAACAGAACGACAACATAGAGAAGTTGAACAGTACAAAAGAGATACTGAGTATTATAAAAATAGAAAAGATGAAGAAGTGCGTAAAGTAGTACATTTTAAGAATTTAACGGTAGATAATAAATTACAATTTGAATCTATGCAAGGCCAATTGGAGACTGTAAAGAATAAATACAATAAGATGAGTAAAGCGATTGATAGATTTGAACAAAAAAAATTACCGAAACTAAAAGATGAGTTTTACGATATAAAAAACCGAACAACTGAAGAAAAGACAAAGCTTAAAACGTTAAAACAGGATATTGATCAATCTGAGGATAAATTAAAAGGTTTAAATGCTGATATTAATCTTAAACAACAAGCATTTAACGATTTAGAGGCACATATAGCCCAAATAAGAGCCAAAAAAGAAGAAGAGGAGGAATATTACCAAAGTTTAAAGAATGTTCTGTATGAGCCTCTAAACAACGAATTTGAGTATGAATATAAAAAGCGAGGTTTATTTTCAAAAGAAAGTGAGCCAACAGGACGAGTTATTTTGAAAGAAGAAGATTATAAAACATTAAAAGAGCAGGCAGATTTTGGAAAAAGAATGGAACCAGAATATAGAAAATTGATAAAGGGAGAAAAGGTTCAATCGCTTGAAAAGACAGTTTTGGATCAACGAGGAGAAATTAATGGTAGTCGTAGAAAATTGAATGTTGCATCTAAAAAGTTTGAAAAATTAACTAAAGAAAGAGATGACTATAAATCAGCTTATGAAGATGAACAAAATAAGCATGAAAATACAAGGAAGTTTGTAAAAGCGGTTTGTCACTTAGGAAAAGATATATTTGGTGGTAAAAATTATAGACGAATTATTAATAAAATTGACGATAATATAAATCCAAAATATAAAAAGGCCTTTAGAAATATCATTGCGTTAGATCGAGAAGTTATGATTATGTTTAAACAGAAAGATGAGAAATCAAGAAAACATATAGCATTTGAAAATAATGCAACGATAAAAACAAAGCAAGAGAAAGATAAAGGTTTTGATTTAGAACTATAAATCAGCAAAAAAGCTCTTAGCAGAATTTACGAGGTTGCTAAGAGCTATTTTTGACTTTCTATCAGAATTGCTAAACTTTTTTGAGTAATTCTGTTATGAGGAGTCAAGGCTTCTCAATGCAAATTATAGCAAAAGAGAGCATTTATGCCGAGAAAATTTATTGAGCGTTGAGAAGAACCCTTAACTAAACTTGTAGACGAATGTCGGCATAGCGTGAGCTATTAAGCCGACCATTCGACAAGTTTTGGGATTGTTAAGGGTTCCGAGGCTCAACGTCAATAAAGCAATTGGAATAAAGCACCTATGATTATTTAAAAATATAAGTTATAATACATTCAAAAATATTTTTGAATGAGGTGTATTATGATTCAAACGGTTGTTGCTGCTGCTGTTCTTTATATTGCTACAGCAGTTGATTTATTAGTAATTTTATTAATATTTTTTGCTAGAGCAAAGACTAGAAAAGAATATAGAAATATTTATGTTGGTCAATATTTAGGGTCTATTATTTTAATATTAGTTAGTTTGTTTTTAGCTTTTGTATTAAATTATTTTCCAGAAAAGTGGATATTAGGTTTATTGGGTTTAATACCAATTTATCTTGGAATTAAAGTGGCTATTTATGATGATTGTGAAGGAGAAAAGAGAGCTAAAAAAGAATTGAATGAAAAAGGATTGTCTAAATTAGTTGGTACGGTTGCAATTGTTACGATAGCAAGTTGTGGCGCCGATAATATTGGTTTATTTGTTCCGTATTTTGTGACATTAAGTGTTACTAATTTATTACTTACTCTGTTTGTCTTTTTAATTTTAATTTTCTTCTTGGTGTTTACTGCACAAAAATTAGCTAATATCCCAGGAATTGGAGAAATTGTTGAGAAATTTAGTCGTTGGATTATGGCTATCATTTATATAGCTTTAGGTTTATTTATTATTATTGAAAATGACACTATTCAAACAATTTTAGGATTTATATTTTAATTTAGGGTGTGATTTTATATGAGTTATGAAAATACTTGTGATGTGATCTGTGTACATGAGGATAAAGTTAACAATGCTTTAAGTTTTTTAGAAGATGATAAATCTAAGAAATTACTTAACATTTTAGAAAAAATTTGTGATGAGAAGAAATTGAAAATCATATTATCTTTGATTAAAGAAGATGAGTTGTGTGTTTGTGATATTTCTTTGATATTGAAAATGAGTGTTGCTTCAACTTCACATCATTTAAGGCTTTTATATAAAAATGAGGTACTTGATTTTTATAAAGATGGAAAGATGGCATATTATTTTATTAAAGACGATGAAATAAGAGAGTTTTTCTCTAAAAATCAGGAGGGTTTTTGAAACGAGTGAAACGAGTTTCTTCTTGTCTTGATACTATA
>OFLS01000228.1_pt1 | contig 24143 bp, 22 predicted proteins | sample 1540891 | NCBI WGS metagenome assembly OFLS01 (sample SAMEA4413038, study PRJEB24355) | metagenome | biome: human; feature: gut; material: faeces | place: United Kingdom | collected 2010
AAATACCGTATTTCAGGTGTACCAATTGTTGATAATAAAGAAGATCGCAATTTAGTAGGTATTTTAACAAACCGTGACTTACGTTTTATTGAAGACTTCTCAATTAAAATTGTAGATGTAATGACGCAAGAAAATTTAATTACAGCTCCAGTGAATACAACACTTGAAGAAGCAGAAAAAATTCTCCAAAAACATAAGATTGAAAAGTTACCATTAGTTAAAGACGGACGTCTAGAAGGTCTTATTACTATTAAAGATATTGAAAAAGTTATCGAATTCCCTAATGCAGCAAAAGATGAACATGGTCGTCTACTTGTAGCCGCAGCAATCGGTATTTCAAAAGACACTGATATTCGTGCTCAAAAATTAGTCGAAGCAGGTGTGGATGTCTTAGTTATCGATACAGCACATGGTCACTCTAAAGGCGTTATCGATCAGGTGAAACATATTAAGAAGACTTACCCAGAAATCACATTAGTAGCTGGTAACGTAGCAACTGCAAAAGCAACAAAAGATTTATTTGAAGCGGGTGCAGATATTGTTAAAGTTGGTATTGGCCCAGGTTCAATTTGTACGACGCGTGTTGTAGCAGGTGTTGGTGTACCACAAATTACAGCAATTTATGATTGTGCAACTGAAGCACGCAAACATGGTAAAGCTATCATTGCTGATGGTGGTATTAAATTCTCAGGAGATATCATTAAAGCATTAGCTGCTGGTGGACATGCGGTTATGTTAGGTAGCTTATTAGCAGGTACTGAAGAAAGTCCAGGCGCAACAGAAATTTTCCAAGGTAGACAATATAAAGTATACCGCGGAATGGGCTCTTTAGGTGCGATGGAAAAAGGTTCAAACGACCGTTACTTCCAAGAGGACAAAGCGCCTAAGAAATTTGTTCCTGAAGGTATCGAAGGACGTACGGCTTATAAAGGTGCGTTACAAGATACAATTTACCAATTAATGGGCGGTGTGCGTGCTGGTATGGGTTATACTGGTTCACACGATTTAAGAGAATTACGTGAAGAAGCTCAATTCACACGTATGGGTCCAGCTGGTTTAGCAGAAAGCCATCCACATAATATTCAAATTACGAAAGAATCACCGAACTACTCATTCTAATTAAGATAAAGGAGAACGACAAATATGGAAATGGCAAAAGAACAAGAGTTAATCCTTGTCTTAGACTTTGGTAGCCAATACAACCAATTAATTACACGCCGAATTCGTGAAATGGGCGTTTATAGTGAATTACACGATCATGAAATTTCAATTGAAGAAATTAAGAAAATGAATCCAAAAGGTATCATCTTATCAGGTGGTCCAAATTCAGTTTATGAAGAAGGTTCATTTACAATTGATCCGGAAATATATAATTTAGGAATTCCAGTACTTGGTATTTGTTACGGCATGCAATTAACTACTAAATTATTAGGTGGTAAAGTTGAACGTGCCAATGAACGTGAATACGGTAAAGCAATCATTAATGCGAAGTCAGATGAGTTATTCGCTGGCTTACCAGCAGAACAAACTGTTTGGATGAGTCATTCTGATAAAGTTATTGAAATTCCAGAAGGCTTTGAAGTTATCGCTGATAGCCCAAGTACAGACTATGCAGCAATCGAAGATAAGAAACGTCGCATTTATGGTGTTCAATTCCATCCAGAAGTACGTCATACAGAATATGGTAATGATTTGTTAAACAACTTCGTACGTCGTGTTTGTGAGTGTAAAGGTCAATGGACAATGGAAAACTTTATCGAAATTGAAATTGAAAAGATTCGTCAACGCGTAGGCGACCGTCGTGTATTATGTGCGATGAGTGGTGGCGTAGATTCATCTGTTGTTGCTGTATTATTGCATAAAGCAATTGGGGATCAACTAACATGTATCTTTGTAGACCATGGCTTACTTCGTAAAGGTGAAGGCGACATGGTTATGGAACAATTCGGTGAAGGGTTCAACATGAATATTATTCGTGTTAATGCGAAAGATCGTTTTATGAATAAATTAAAAGGTGTTTCAGATCCTGAACAAAAACGTAAAATCATTGGTAATGAATTTGTATATGTATTTGATGATGAAGCATCAAAACTGAAAGGTGTAGACTTCCTTGCGCAAGGAACACTTTATACAGACGTTATCGAATCAGGTACCAAGACAGCACAAACAATCAAATCACATCACAATGTTGGTGGATTACCAGAAGACATGGAATTCGAATTAATCGAACCAATCAATACATTGTTTAAAGATGAAGTACGTAAATTAGGTATTGAATTAGGTATTCCAGAACATTTAGTGTGGAGACAACCATTCCCAGGACCTGGTCTTGGTATTCGTGTACTTGGAGAAATTACTGAAGATAAACTAGAAATCGTTAGAGAATCAGACGCGATTTTACGCCAAGTGATTAGAGAAGAAGGTCTTGAAAGAGAAATTTGGCAATACTTCACAGTGTTACCAAACATTCAATCAGTAGGTGTTATGGGAGACTACCGTACGTATGATCACACAGTAGGTATTCGTGCAGTAACATCTATCGACGGCATGACAAGTGACTTCGCACGCATCGATTGGGAAGTCTTACAAAAGATTTCAAGTCGTATCGTAAACGAAGTAGACCACGTCAACCGCGTAGTCTATGACATTACATCAAAACCACCAAGCACAATTGAGTGGGAATAATTATATATAGCAAATGATAGGCTGGAGTTACCGTTACTATGCGGTTTCCAGCCTTTTTGGTGTGCTTGGCATGGGCAACATCATGTGATGAAATAATGGGAGTCATCTCTTTCTTATATTTTGAGACGGAGATGATGAGAAGTTAGACAAAAATGTAGAAGAAGTATTTAACGACAATCCTAGTCATACAATGATTGTAGATGATATACGTTAGAGGAGTGAGAGCAAATTTATTTGTTACTAAGAGACAAGAGTTTTAAATAAATATCTTTTGTACTACATAAAAGAAAGTGGTCGTTATCATAGAATATTTGGCGATAAGGTAAATCTGATTATGTTAGAACCTATATTTATTGATGATTTAGTGAGGTTTGAGAAGACAAGAATGATTGAATTACAATTGACAATTGACACCCCTTAGATTAATATTAATTTATTAGAAGTCAACTAACGCCTCTTAGCAATGCGAAACACAGTTGGCCTTTTTTTGTAATAGGAGAATTTATAGTTATGGATAAATCACTTGAAATTAACTTAAAAGAATTAGAAAGCATAATGTATAAAGAAAAAGTAATCGACGTTAAAGAGTATGATAATTTAAAAGTAACTTTTGAGACACTAAACGATGCTCCTAAAAGTGAAATACCCACTCCCTTTACAATAGAACAAATGTTATATAAATTAGAAACTAAAAATTTATATTTTCCTGAAATTAAGTCAAAAGAAAAATGTGTGGAGCTTTTACATAGTGTTGGCTATTATAATTTGAAGCATTTTATGTATAATGAATTTGGTAAAGATGAGCCGAAAAATTTTGATGAAGTATATATACTTTATAAATTTGATAGATATTTATTGAAACAATTATTTAGTTTAGTAAATATGTTGGAAACTCATATAAGAAATATTATTTTAGAAGTATATATGTTAGAAATTGAGTATAATAACAAGCCTTCGACACTGTTCTATTTAGACAAAGATTTATATTTTGAGAAAGTTAATGATGAGTATAAATATTCTGCCAAAAAGCTAAAAGAGTTCAATAGGTTACAAAATGTTTTTTGGAGAGCTATAGAAAAAAAGAAAAGTAACGATAACGTTAAACATAATATTAAAAAATACAATATTATACCAGCTTGGGTTTTATTCCAAAATTTTAGTTTTGGAGATTTGTCTACTTTTTATAGAACTACATTACCAACTTATAGAAATAAAGTAAGTAAGCGAATTGAAAATTTAATAGAAAAAAATACTGGTATAAGCATAAAACTTCCAGAAAAGTTATTGTGTGCATGGTTGAATAGTATCAGGTTTTTGAGAAATAGAATAGCTCACACAGATATAATTTATGGAATTAATTTTACAAACACCTGTGCAAAACATCATAGTGATGAGGAAATGTATGTAAATATAGAAAAGTATAAATATCAGCAAAGGTTAGTTACGTTTTTATTAGCTATGAAGAAAATATTTATGAGTATGCCAGAAAATAATATCATTGAATGGAATGAGACTCTAACTAAGATAGAGAATAAATGTTCAGAACATAACTTTATTAAACTTTCTAGGTTAGGAGTTATTGAAAATAACCTTTCTTACTTTAAAATAACTAAATAAAAAATAGCGCACACTAATAACTAAGTGATTGTCTTTTTACGCTGAATAATGCCCTGTGTTGTAGTTAGAAAGATTTTCAAATAACACTATATTTATAAAAATGTTGAATTATAATATGGTCGGTTTATTTTATAGGAGTAATAAAAAGCATTTATCTTTTATCCGCCACAAATAATGAGTAAATGTACCTTGCTTTCAATGTTGATATTTTACAACCTTGTAGAGTTGATTTGATATATCATCTCACACGTTGTAGGCAATGAATACGTAAATTCTGCACTGACATGAACTGTTGAGAAGTATAGAGCATTAAAAATCTTGATATATCAATAGTTATAAACTGGTACAAATTAACGAAAAGCACTCTTGTCATTGAGTGGGAATAACTATATATAGCAAATGATAGGCTGGAGTTACCGTAATTACGCGGTTTCCAGCCTTTTTTGGTGTTCTTAATATGGGCAACATCATGTTATGAAATGATAGGAGTCATATATGTAGAAATTGGCGTACCAATTTCTTTATGTTGGGGCCCCGCAGTCAACTACTGCCAATATAAGATTGTAGAGCCTACGATTTTGATTTTATGTCCTCGGCTGGGTTTCCTACGATTAGTCAAGTACTTATAATTTAAATAAACATTACTTAACTAAACCGTTCATTTTAATTTTTTTGAATAAGGTGTTAAACTGTATTTGATTGTACGTTTGGCTAATTTGGTGACATTTGATAATCGTACAATTTATGATTCATTACCAGATAATGAATCGTTTCCTATTCTTATTAAATAGTATTTAAAAATCTATACTATCTATATTGAAATTTTTATTTATGGTTATGCCATAACTACTTTGTATTTCCGGTACTAAACTTTGCAATATTGGGTAATAGTTATTAGCGAAACCAATAATAATGGAATTAATCACATTGATACTAAGTTCTTTATCTTCAGGTAATGCATTTTCTATTATTTTGATTAAGTCTATATATTTTATTTCATCAGAATTTTTATGTGCTAAATACTTCATAAAATCAGTTTGCACTTTTTCGAAAACGCTATATCTTAAGTCCATTTGTACAAATATTAAGCTGACAGTTTTAGTTTCGAATTGACTTTGACCCAAAACTGAAGCAAGTTCTTCTATTGATTGATATAGTAATCTGATATCGCCGTTATCTTCAAGCATATGAAACACTCCTTTATCATTTTAGAATAACCATGCAATGGCTTCTTTGACTACAGTTGAGATTATTCCAGCATCACCTTTACTTAGACCGGCATTTATTGCGCCTCGTTTAACCGCATCACCGACAGCGTTAGCTGGTACTTCTGACCATTTTAGCAATGGTTTCAATTCTTTTACAATACCTGAATACCCTTTATCAAAAATAGTTGCAGCTGTCGATGGAAGTCTAACCGATGGAGCCACTTTCTGCTAATATTGTAGGAATGATACCATGAAAATATTATTTAATAAATGGGTTTGTTTGTTCTTATTTTTAGTAATAATATCATGGGTGATAATTAGTATAAAATTTGATAATATCAGCACGATGCAAATATTAATTTCTAAACTGTTTATATTTATTGCTTATATACTATATTTAGTTAAGTTCATTCGTTTCAAAAAAACAGTGGCGATCATTAAACAAGTATAAAGAAAGTCGATTTTGTCTTTCTCTCGAACATATATAAGTTTATATAGATGTAGAACTAATTTTTATTTGTAAATTGTTTTGTGATTGGAAATGAGTATGAAAATGTTCTCCAATCAACAGAGTATGTCTTGGAAGAAATCTATTATACTTATGTGAATAAGTCATAATGTCAGACATACATAATAAGACGAATAGATTGTAAATAGCTTTTTACTTCTAATTGTTTAGGCGGCCTTTGTTGGTCGCCATTTTTATAAAATAATATAAATGACCAAACCACAGCACCTATTAATTTAAGAGTGAGGTCATTTTTAAAGGTAAAAAAGGAGTAATTTTATATATTAAAATGATATATAAAACAAGTAGTATTAGTATGTTGTGAATTGTTATAGAATTTGACTTGTTAGCAATTTCGTAGCTATTGTAATAGCAAGTACTGTATGGTTGTATTTTTTAAAGGTAGTGGAATGATATTGGATTTTTGAAGTGGAATATTTGTAGGTGGTTACAACGAAGCATATTAGAATTACAAAAGGAACGATGAAATTAAATGTCCATCATTCCTTATGCCTAGTCGTTTTTTAGTTAATATATTTAATTGCTAACTTATTATTAGGGTCTCTTTCAAGAATTTTATTTGCGACCAATTGAATATTCTCATGTGAAATCATATCAAAGTCTGGTTCTCCAAGGATTTCTAAAAATTCGTATAATAAATTAGCATTATTAAATTGCGAAATCTCTAACGATTGCCAATAATGATAGTATGCTAAATCATAGGCATTATCTATGTAATTGAAATGAAAGTGATAGATGCTTGCGACCATTTCATGATATTCAATTGTATTTATTTGATTCGCAAGATTTGATAAATATGATACTAATTTTTCATCTGAAATTTCGTTCGACATAAAGTATGTTAGAATATTCTCCATATCTTTATTCTCTAACATATTTTTTAATTCAGTTGGTAATAAATTTAATAGAATGTTAACGCTTTTCATTTATTTAACCCATCCATTCGATATATATATATATATTGCCATTTTTTCGTGTATAAGTTATGACTACAGTTCTACCACTCATAACAAGTGTTTTTTGGTATGCGGACTTTTTGTATCGGCTTTGCTTTCCATACCTCATAACATGCGACATTACTTTAGAAACATCTTTCCAATTGTTTTTAGTAACTTTATTCCAATTATGTTTATTAGCAAGAATATGTTTTCTTTTATTAGCTCCTAGATTGGCTACAGAAGGTAAAACTTTACCAAAACTCTTTGTTTTGATAGCGGTTTGAGTTGCTTTTTTTCCATATGTTTTAATTGCATAGTTTATTCCGTATCTAGCTACAGCAGCTAATATTACTAATGGCAATGCAGAAGATTTAGCTTCAATTGAGTTGAATTTTATTATTTCGCCAGTTTCTTTGTCGATAAATGTAGCTTCATATTCTGTATTTTCAAATTGCTTTACGAAAACGTCATAATCTTTATTTATTAGTTTTCCATTTTCATCGACGTATCTGCCCTTAACATCCATGGAGTTAGTATTTAAATCATATTGAATATTTGCTTTTAAATCAATATCTTCTTTAGTTAATTCAATTGTTGGTTTCGAATTGGTACTTGTTTTATCAATAATTTTTACTTCATTGGGATTTTGTAAATTATTTTTATGTAAATCTTCTTGTGTTATTTCTTTATAAGAAGTCTCGCTTGCATTAACATTTCTAGTTTCAATCACTCCTGTCACAGAAGTAATGGTTAATACTAAGACTAGTATTCGAATAAAGTTTTTAAGTGTGTAATTTTTCATTTACTATCTCCATTTGTGACTTTTATTTTGAAATCTTTGAAATTATTAGAATAAGAATTTAAGGTATATGAATTTAATTTCTTATTTGACTGCTTCATTTTGATAATTTCATTTGTGGTTAAAGCTGTGGCGAAAGAATTTCCGCTAAATAATTCTCTTTTTCCTTGATTATTAATGGACTCTATATTTTCGCTTAAATTATATATGTCTATTTTTCCTGAAGAACTATATCTCGATATTTTGAAATCTTTGCTTAAACCACCAACAGATATAATATTTGATTTTGAAGCTGGGAAGTCACTTTTTCCGCCTAAATTGTTGCCAGAAGAAGCGATAACAATTGTTCCATTTTCAATTAATTTATCTAACTTTTTAGAAATTTTGTAATTATATTTAGGAAACCCAAAGCTTATATTCACAATATCTACGTTGTGTTTAATACACCAATCAATAGCCTGTTCAACATTAGAGGGTGTACTTTCGCCATTATTATCTAATACTTTTAAATGATAGAGATTTGCTTTAGTAATGTTCTGGATTACTAAATTACTGATTGCAGTACCGTGATTATGACTATCTTTTGTATGTTTATCAGCAGAAAAGTTTATTGTTGTTATATTTTGTTTGATGTGCTCAGTATTGACCCCACTATCTAAAATTGCGACATTAATCTCTTTATTATTTTTCTCAATTGTAAAATATACCAATATACTACTTACTAAAATAAATGAGAAAATCCAGTTTTTCAAAATTCCTCCTCCTTATATATAATATAAATATAACAAATTAATGAATTTATAACTATATAATTTTAACATTTATGAAATTTTCATTGAACAAGAGAGAGTAATATTGAAGTTAGTTAATATGTAATTTGATGAAAAAACTAAAAAGTGTAATAATCATTCTGACTTAAATGAAGGCTGATGTCTTAATATTTTCAACAAAAAGAAACGTTGTTTTAATCTAATTATCATTTCACACGTTGCAAGTAGTAAATACGCTAGTATAAAATGATGTGAATTTATGAGAAATATAGAACATTAAAAATCTTGATATATCAATAGTTATAAACTGATACAAATTAAATAAAAGCACTCATGTTATCGAGTGGGAATAATTATAAAATAAAACTACCTGTTTACACGGATGGTTTTTAATTTGAGTAGTAGGGATAATAAAATTGAATGTGTGAATTTATGTTTGTTATTGCTTCTTATTTACCCAAAATATAATTTAATATATTATTTACATAACGATATAGCCCTCATTCTATATGCGGCATGGCTATACTTTTATAGGAATCAACATAAAGGATAGATTAATTGAGGTGAACCATGAGATCAGACAATGATATTATTAATACAATTTTAAGTGTTGCCAAAAATAATGAAAATATAAGACTAGTATGTATGAATGGGTCTAGAGTCAATAATAAAGTTGATTATGATCAGTACCAAGACTTTGATATTGCTTATATTGTTAATGATTTAAAAGAACTAACACATAATTTGTCCTGGATCAATAAATTCGGAAACATTATAATGATGCAGTTGCCAGATAATCAGGATTTATATGAAAATCAATCAGTCGATAGTTTTCATATCTTAATGCTATTTGATGATTATAAAAGAATAGATTTGACTTTAATCACTAAAAAGTATCTATCAGAGTATTTGAGTAGCGATTCATTATTAAAAATTTTATTAGATAAAGATAATGTAGTTGATAATAATTTTTCGCCAGACGATTCAAAATACTGGTTGAAAGAACCATATCAAAAATTATTTGATGAATGTATAAACGAGTTTTATTGGGTTTCTACATACGTGATGAAAGGATTATGGAGAAATCAGTTACTGTATGCTTTTGACCATTTAAATATTTGTAGGGAAATGTTACTTCTAATGCTTGCATGGGACAAAGGACATCTATTAGATTATAAAGTAAATTTTGGTAAGAATTATAAGTATTTAACAAATCACATGTCTAAATCTGAAGAAAACAATCTTATTTCAACATACCCCACTTTAAATAGTAGTGAGATTAAAAAATCTTTATATAAAATGATTATATTCTTTGATGATATTACCAAATCAGTTAGTGATAAGTGTGACTTAATTTACGATGGAAAGCAATATTTAGAAGTGAAAAAGTATATAGGATTTGACTATATTAATTAGATTTAAAAATAGAAGAAAGAAACTTATTCTAAGTTCTGATTTATTTATAAGACGGATTTAAAATACAAGAAGCTGGAAAGTCTACTCCTCTCTATAACTATAAAAAATAGCTATTAAAAATCTATCGTCATAGATTTCTTCATAGCAAACCTTAGCTAATTAAAGGTCCTGAGGAATAAATTTTATCAAATAATTGGAATGAAAAATTAAATATGATACGATTTCGTCGGGATGTTAATAAGGGATTGTTTAATTTCTGAATAAGGAGTTTTACAATGTACATGATTAAAAATTCAAGAATAATAAAAGGTTCGCTTGCTTTTGCTCTTGTTTCTGGCGTGATTGTATGTTCAGGGTTAACTAGTGAGCATTCTTATGCAAAAGAAAATAATGTCATGCATGCATCTGCAAATAGTTCAGGTGAAATCGTTAAATTGAATGATAATACCGCTAGAATTGATTTGAAAAAAGGTATTGATTATAGTGTTGACAAAAATGGAGTGGCAACACTAAAAGATGTAAAGACTGGTAAAAAGGAAATTTTGCCATCAACTGCAAAAGATAAAAATGGTAAAAATGTTACGTTAATTTATTTTGAAAAAGACGGTAAATTAGGTTTTTATGTGCAGAAAACACAAAAAGAACGTGGAGTAGGGAAATGCGTTTCTGGTATAGCGGGTGGCGCAGTGACAGGAGGCACTACTTTAGGTCTTGCAGGTGCAGGAGTAGGAACAGTTACTATTCCAGTAATTGGGACAGTTAGTGGAGGCGTAGTTGGAGCTGTTGGTGGTGCTGTCGGCGGTGGTCTAACCGGTGGAGCCACATTCTGCTAATAGTGTAGGAGTGATACCATGGAAAAATTATTTAATATATGGGTGTGTTTGTTCTTATTTTTAGTAATAATATCATGGGTGATAATTAGTATAAAATTTGGTAATATCAGCACGACGCAAATATTAATTTCAAATCTGTTTATATTTATCGCTTATATACTATATTTAGTTAAGTTCATTCGTTTCAAAAAAAGATGAAAATAGGTTTTTTGACCAAAACCTAATTGTGATAGCATATGAAAAATGAGTAGTTTATCATTTTTTAGTCTAATATACTACAAAAATTTTACTTATGAAGCGAAAATAACGTGCAAGTAACGTGCAAATAAAAAAAACGACCTAAATCCCTTTAAAAACAAGGATTAGGTCGTATTTATTTGATACTGAAATTGTCTAACGAAAATAACATGCAAGTAACGTGCAAATAAAAATCAAGAGTAATATGATATATATTATATGCCTAGGTAAAGTTTACGAACCTACAGATTTGAAATATTCTTCAGCAACTCCGTCTTTTATAATTCTTGAAATAACTGAGGTTTTTATTTTTACGTTGTTTTGAATTGTCTAAAATAGTCATACATAATCTGTTTAACCCCTTACTTAAGCTTGTAAAATGCGGAAATAAGTTTTCCTTTTTTAGTTATTTTTTCTTGGTATATTTTAAATCCACAATTATTGCAATAAAATTCTTTCAAATTCTTATTATCATACCAATCAACACAAACATGTCTTAGTGCAGTACGATCATAAATTTCAGAAGCAATAGATAAGGCATAGTCCATTACAATTTCTCCTGGTATATGCTTTTTGTGTTTATCGCTCCTACCTAATTTAGTTATTAATAATGCTTGAAATTCTCCATTCTTTTTAGCATCAGACGAGATTTTTCTTTTTTCGTTTTTCCACTAACGTCTTTTTCAAGCTTTATATTTACAATTTTTAAGAAGAAGTATCCCATTATTTCAAGGTCTGATTTATCTATAATTAAATACGTACGTAAGGAATTTTGATCGTTCATTTTTATTGCTTTATGTTTTAGGAAATGTGCTATTGAAGGGTTTAAAGATGTTTGGAATTTCTTGGTTTCTTGACTTATATAGTTATGAAAGAGGGGGTGGTCCTTTATTAAATTTCTGAGATCAGAAATGCTATAAATAAAGTGATTAAGATTTTTTGTTTTCATGTAATTTAAGAAATGGATTTGTTTTTTGTGGGTTATTTTTAATTCTATTATGAAATGGTTTGAATTTTGCAGTTGCAAATATGATAGCTGCTTCTTTTGACAAAGTAATAGAACCTTTTTCTTCTGATACCATGATATTCACTCCTTGTACAATTCAATTTAAGTCTTATAAAATAATTTTACTATACAAAATAGGTTGTGTAAATAGTTTCTTATTGTTACCAAATAATATGTTTGGAAGCGTTATGTAATGCCAATCAACACCGAAGTTCTCATGTCCTCTTTCCTTTTACGACTACATATATTGTTAATAATATTGAAATAATAAACTTATAGTGATAATATTTATTTAACTGATCCATGAGAGTAGGAACCCCACCATACGGGAATTTCGAAATCATGGGTTTTTTGTTTTAAAGGATTGATGCAATAGATAAAGTAGCCATTCTAATATATGGAGTATTTATCAACTGAAAATTAAATCAGATATGGGTTTTCTTCATTAAATAATTTTTCTATAAGGAAACAGAGGCAACGCTACTGTCACCTCTGCTTGAAATAATTAGGATGAAATACTCTGAGTCTAAAGTCCACACACAATTCGCTCAAATCCTCCAAACCTCCAAACCTCCAAACCTCCAAACCTCCAAACCCCCAAACACCAATATTTACCAAAGCATTGATATGAGTGCCAATACTGGCAATGTACCTTGTTTGAAAAAGATACTAATATTGCTTGAAAGGCCACCATAAATAGCAACGCCAATGATATACACTAAAATAGCTGCGCATATTTCTTTTGGATTACTGCTGATAAACAAACCGTATATTAGCAAAATTCCGATTAAACCGTTATATACGCCTTGGTTCTTCAAAAGTAGGTTAATATTTTTGTCTTTCAATTTATCGACGTTTATATTAAATGTCTCGCTAGTCTTTTTGGAAGTTGTAGCAATCGTTTCAAGGTACATAATATAGAAAAACTCTAATGCCACAAATATGATTAAAATTGTTGAGATGATATTCACTGTAACGCTCCTTTATTATTAAATATTTTCTTGTAAAAATGATTGCAGTGTCTGTGGTTGATCATTGACTAATTGTTGGAAATCATTGGATTCTTGGTCTAATAGTCCTCTTGCTCCTGCGTCGTACATTGATGCCAATAATGCACCAAAGCCTTTAGGTTCATCGTACATTTCTGCAAATGTCTCTAATGAAACGGGCTCATATTTAATTTCTGTGCCTGATGCCTTAGATAAAATTGCAGCAAGTTCTTTCATATCATAACTGTAGCCTGATAATAAATAGCGTTTGCCCCAAGTATCTGGATTTTTAATAATAGCAATGACACCTCTAGCAATATCATTTCTAGTAATATAATTAATACGACCATCACCAGCTGGATAAATCAGTTTATGCATATTCATCAATTCTGGTAAATATGGTTTAAGTGGATCCATGTACATTGCCATTCTTACATAGGTATAGTCAATGCCACTTGTTGCCAATAGACGTGCTGCATAACCAAAATAAGGACTCATATGGAATGGATTATTATGCTGATCTGCGTAATAACCTATGAAAATGATATGAGCAACGCCACTTTGCTTTGCCGCATATACTAAATTTTCCACTTCAGGAATACGTTTGAATGATGGATGAATAATACTTGGAATAAACACAACGGTATCCATTCCTTTAAATGCTTCTACCATGCTTTCTTGATTAAAATAATCTAATTGTCGAACAGAAACTTTTCCACGCCAATCTTCTGGAACTTTCTCAACATTTCTAACACCAATGTGAAAATGATCTATGTTATTTGCAATGGCTTGATTTGTAATATGTGTGCCTAAATGACCTGTAGCACCTGTTAACATAATATTCATTCACTTCATCTCCTAATCTTTATATACATAACATAATACTTATTCGATGGTTTTCAAAACATTTGATTTTATAAAAAAATGTAATCTGTATTTATTGTCGTCGTGTATAGTAAATACGTATATGTTATTAATGTTGAAAATACCATAATGACGCGTTTTAGTTGATGCGTGTCACCATGATCTTTGAAAATTTTGACATGGTACTGCGACGATATGGTGTCATTTTTGTGTCTGAAACTTTTACATTTTTTAAAATAAAATGGTATAAAGTGTGAATTGTATAAAAATGAGTCTCGTAGGATAAGAATTGATTAATAACAGTTAGCATTTTATTAATTACCTTAACAATGATTCAAGTTTAGTTAAATGAGGTTTAATTGGAATGGCATATTGGCGCGAATATAATGTGGGTAGATTGTTCATATTACGTAATTGAAAAATCAAATTTAAATAGATTGGGGCTAAAAATTATGAAATTTAAAGCGATAGCAAAAGCAAGTTTAGCATTGGGAATGTTAGCAACAGGTGTAATTACATCGAATGTACAATCAGTACAAGCGAAAACAGAAGTTAAACAACAAAGCGAGGCTGATTTAAAACTTTATTATAGTGGACCAAGTTTTGAACATAAAAAAGTAACTGGGTTTAAATATACTGATGAAAAAGGAAGCTTCTTCGAGTTCATAGACAGAGGTCAATTTAATAAGGTTTCATTAGTTGGTCCTGATAAAGATAAATTGAATGATGGGGATAACTCAGGTTTAGATGTATTTGTCGTTAGAGAAGGATACGGTAGACAAGCTGATAATCATTCAATTGGTGGCGTAACAAAAACTAATAGACAATCATATTTTGATCAAATTAATACACCAATTTTAGAAATTAAAAATGATAGTGAAGATCTTTATAAAGGTTATCATTTAATATTTAAAGAAGACATCTCATTAAAAGAACTTGATTATAGATTAAGAGAACGTGCGATTAAACAACACGGCTTGTATTCAAATGGTCTTAAACAAGGTCAAATTACAATTACAATGAAAGATGGCAAATCACATACAATCGATTTAAGTCAAAAACTTGAAAAAGAACGTATGGGTGATTCTATCGACGGCAGACAAATACAAAAAATTCTAGTAGAAATTAAATAATACATTCTAACAACAAAGCGCTATGTTGAATAGTGCTTGTTATGGAAACTATGGAAGTTAAGCGACGTACTGTTGCTTAGCTTCTTTTTTTGAGGGTCAAAGTTACCTTGCAACTCACACAAACAGTCGCACCACGCATTATCTTTTGCTTAAATAGCTTAATCATATTTTATGAATAGTTAAAAACAGGTTAATGTGAATATCCGAATACAGCTCCTATAATATGGGTGTATGATTCAAATTACGTAATAAAACAATCTAATTATAATAGATTGGAGCATACAACTATGAAAATGAAAAATATTGCAAAAATAAGTTTGTTATTAGGAATATTAGCAACAGGTGTAAACACTACAACGGAAAAACCAGTTCATGCCGAAAAGAAACCTATTGTAATAAGTGAAAATAGCAAAAAATTAAAAGCTTATTATAATCAACCTAGTATTGAATATAAAAATGTGACAGGTTATATCAGTTTCATTCAACCAAGTATTAAATTTATGAATATCATAGATGGTAATTCTGTTAATAATATTGCTTTAATTGGCAAAGATAAGCAACATTATCATACGGGTGTACATCGTAATCTTAATATATTTTACGTTAATGAGGATAAGAGATTTGAAGGTGCAAAGTACTCTATTGGGGGTATCACGAGTGCAAACGATAAAGCTGTCGACCTAATAGCAGAAGCAAGAGTTATTAAAGAAGATCATACTGGTGAATATGATTATGACTTTTTCCCATTTAAAATAGATAAAGAAGCGATGTCATTGAAAGAGATTGATTTTAAATTAAGAAAATACCTTATTGATAATTATGGTCTTTACGGTGAAATGAGTACAGGAAAAATTACAGTCAAAAAGAAATACTATGGAAAGTATACATTTGAATTGGATAAAAAGTTACAAGAAGACCGTATGTCCGATGTTATCAATGTCACAGATATTGATAGAATTGAAATCAAAGTTATAAAAGCATAACACATATACTTGATGACGAAATAAGTTGAAATTGAAATAGAGAGGTTAAGTGACGATCAAACGTTGCTTAACTTCTTTTTAATGCTTAAAAATTATTTCAAAGGCACATAGAAACGCTATATTAATCTCATACTCACTCATTATTTTTTGCTTAAATTACTTAATAATACTTCAATAATTGTTAAAAGGGGTTTAATGTGATTATCTTAGAACGCCATCTATAATGATGTTGTATGATTCAAATTACGTAAAAAGACAATCGAATATAATATAGATTGGAGCATACAATTATGAAAATGAGAACAATTGCTAAAACCAGTTTAGCACTAGGGTTTTTAACAACAGGCGCAATTACAGTAACGACGCAATCGGTCAAAGCAGAAAAAATACAATCAACTAAAGTTGACAAAGTACCAAGGCTTAAAGCAGAGCGATTAGCAATGATAAACATAACAACAGGTGCAAATTCAGCAACAACACAAGCAGCTAACACAGGACAAGAACGCACTGCTAAACTCGAAAAGGCACCAAATACTAATGAGGAAAAAACTTCAATTTCCAAAATAGAAAAAATATCACAACCTAAACAAGTAGCGCAGAAATCGCTTAATATATCAGCAACGCCAGCGCCTAAACAAGAACAATCACAAACGACAACCGAATCCACAACGCTGAAAACTAAAGTGACAACACCTCCATCAACAAACACGCCACAACCAATGAAATCTACTAAATCAGACACACCACAATCTCCAACCATAAAACAAGCACAAACAGATATAACTCCTAAATATGAAGATTTAAGAGCGTATTATACGAAACCGAGTTTTGAATTTGAAAAGCAGTTTGGATTTATGCTCAAACCATGGACGACGGTTAGGTTTATGAATGTTATTCCAAATAGGTTCATCTATAAAATAGCTTTAGTTGGAAAAGATGAGAAAAAATATAAAGATGGACCTTACGATAATATCGATGTATTTATCGTTTTAGAAGACAATAAATATCAATTGAAAAAATATTCTGTCGGTGGCATCACGAAGACTAATAGTAAAAAAGTTAATCACAAAGCAGAATTAAGCATTACTAAAAAAGATAATCAAGGTATGATTTCACGCGATGTTTCAGAATACATGATTACTAAGGAAGAGATTTCCTTGAAAGAGCTTGATTTTAAATTGAGAAAACAACTTATTGAAAAACATAATCTTTACGGTAACATGGGTTCAGGAACAATCGTTATTAAAATGAAAAACGGTGGGAAGTATACGTTTGAATTACACAAAAAACTGCAAGAGCATCGTATGGCAGATGTCATAGAAGGTACAAACATTGATAAAATTGAAGTGAATATAAAATAATCATGACGTTCTCTAAATAGAAGCTGACATCGGTAACACAAGAAGTTAAGTGACAACGGTTTACATGTTGCTTAGCTTCTTTTATTATGCGCAATGATGTAAAAAGACGAATATTCATTTGTTTGTAAAAGTGGCATTTCTATGTCTTAAAAGTGACGAAACTTCAAATGTGCCAAGTGTTGAATCACATCAAAATCATTTTTATTTAACGAACATTATGGATTTCTTAATTTACTTAACGATGATTCAAATATAGTTAAACAAGGTTTAATGTGAATGGAGCAATACGCCATCTATAATAAAGCTGTATGATTCAATGAATGTAATCGAACAAATCTAATAATTACGAATGGAGCATACAACTATGAAAATAACAACGATTGCTAAAACAAGTTTAGCACTAGGCCTTTTAACAACAGGTGTAATCACAACGACAACGCAAGCAGCAAACGCGACAACACCATCTTCAACTAAAGTGGAAGTACCACAATCAACACCGCTCTCAACTAAAGTAGAAGCACCGCAATCAAAACCAAACGCGACAACACCACCTTCGTCTAATGTAGACACATCACCACCACAATCGCCAACCACAAAACAAGTACCAACAGAAATAAATCCTAAATTTAAAGATTTAAGAGCGTATTATACGAAACCAAGTATAGAATTTAAAAATGAGATTGGTATTATTTTAAAAAAATGGACGACAATAAGATTTATGAATGTTGTTCCAGATTATTTCATATATAAAATTGCTTTAGTTGGTAAAGACGATAAAAAATATGGTGAAGGAGTACATAGGAATGTCGATGTATTTGTCGTTTTAGAAGAAAATAATTACAATCTGGAAAAATATTCTGTCGGTGGTATCACAAAGAGTAATAGTAAAAAAGTTGATCACAAAGCAGGAGTAAGAATTACTAAGGAAGATAATAAAGGTATAATCTCTCATGATGTTTCAGAATTCAAGATTACTAAAGAGCAGATTTCCTTGAAAGAACTTGATTTTAAATTGAGAAAACAACTTATTGAAAAAAATAATCTGTACGGTAACGTTGGTTCAGGTAAAATTGTTATTAAAATGAAAAACGGTGGAAAGTACACGTTTGAATTGCACAAAAAATTACAAGAAAATCGCATGGCAGATGTCATAGATGGCACTAATATTGATAACATTGAAGTGAATATAAAATAATCATGACATTCTCTAAATAGAAGCTGTCATCGGAAAAACAAGAAGTTAAGTGACAACGGCCTACATGTTGCTTAGCTTCTTTTGTTATGTTCGATGATTTGAGAACCCGAATTTTCGATGGGTCCAAATATGACGTGGAAGAGTCCTGAATTTATCTGTAAATCCCTATCTATCGGGTGTGAAGCACAACGGGATCAGTTTTATTTAACGAACATTATAGATTCCTTAATTTACTTAATAATGATTCAATGATTATTAAAGATGGTTTAATGTGAAAGGTCAAATACGCCAACTATAATAAAGCTGTATGATTCAATAGACGTAAGCGAACAAATCTAATAATTACGAATGGAGCATACAACTATGAAAATGACAGCAATTGCGAAAGCAAGTTTAGCACTAGGTATTTTAGCAACAGGAACAATAACATCAACGCATCAAACTGTAAATGCGAGTGAACATGAAGCAAAATATGAAAATGTGACAAAAGATATTTTTGACTTAAGAGATTACTATAGTGGCGCAAGTAAGGAACTTAAAAATGTTACTGGTTATCGTTATAGCAAAGGTGGCAAGCATTACCTTATCTTTGATAAAAATAGAAAATTCACAAGAGTACAGATATTTGGTAAAGATATTGAAAGATTTAAAGCACGCAAAAATCCGGGATTAGACATATTTGTTGTTAAAGAAGCGGAAAACCGTAATGGCACAGTGTTTTCATATGGTGGTGTCACTAAGAAAAATCAAGACGCTTATTATGATTATATAAACGCACCAAGATTTCAAATCAAGAGAGATGAAGGTGACGGTATTGCTACGTACGGTAGAGTACACTACATTTATAAAGAAGAGATTTCACTTAAAGAACTCGACTTTAAATTGAGACAGTATTTAATTCAAAATTTTGATCTGTATAAAAAGTTTCCTAAAGATAGTAAGATAAAAGTGATAATGAAAGATGGCGGCTATTATACGTTTGAACTTAATAAAAAATTACAAACAAATCGCATGAGTGACGTCATTGACGGTAGAAATATTGAAAAAATAGAAGCCAACATTAGATAATGCAATGAAATATGGATAATAGTAAAATATGGATAGTATAGAGGAGTTAGGCAACATAAGTTGCTTAGCTTCTTTTTTGTGTTGGAGAGATGAAAAATAGAAGCGGGTTCATGATCAAAATTTTGGAAATAGTTGATACCTATAGTCGCGCGTTGTCCTTTTCGTGACATGAAACAATGTGGAAAACATAATTAAATTGAGGGAAAGTGTGAATAGTTAAAAAATTAGCATTGTGTTATAAAAAATAATTAATACTGTTAGGATTTCATTAACTAACTTAACGTTGGTTCAAAAATAGTTAAAAAGAGGTTAATTCATAGCGCAGTATCTCGCTTATATAATGATAGTAGATTGTTCGTATTACGTAATTGAATTAATCATATAAAAATATATTAAGACAAAATTTATAAATAGATTGGGAGAATAGTACTATGAAATTAAAAACGTTAGCTAAAGCAACATTGGCATTAGGCTTATTAACTACTGGTGTGATTACATCAGAAGGCCAAGCAGTTCAAGCAAAAGAAAAGCAAGAGAGAGTACAACATTTATATGATATTAAAGACTTACATCGATACTACTCATCAGAAAGTTTTGAATTCAGTAATATTAGAGGTAAGGTTGAAAATTATAACGGTTCTAACGTTGTACGCTTTAACCAAGATGGTCAAAATCACCAATTATTCTTATTAGGAGAAGATAAAGCTAAATATAAACAAGGACTTCAAGGTCAAGATGTCTTTGTGGTAAAAGAATTAATTGATCCAAACGGTAGACTATCTACTGTTGGTGGTGTAACGAAGAAAAATAACCAATCTTCTGAAACTAATACACCTTTAGTAGTTAATAAAGTGTATGGAGGAGATTTACATGCATCAATTGACTCATTTTCAATTAATAAAGAAGAAGTTTCACTGAAAGAACTTGATTTCAAAATTAGAAAGCAATTAGTTGAAAAATATGGTTTATATAAAGGTACGACTAAATACGGTAAGATCACTATCAATTTGAAAGACGAGAAAAAGGAAGTAATTGATTTAGGTGATAAACTGCAATTCGAGCGCATGGGTGATGTGTTGAATAGTAAGGATATTCAAAATATAGCAGTGACTATTAATCAAATTTAAATTAAACAATCAATGACTTTAAAGTAATAAATTTGAAGCAGCTTAACGATGAAATGTTGAATAAATACGTACATCCTCCAAAAAGGGGCGTATCTAAATCAACAGTGTCGTTAGGCTGTTTTTATGTTTTATAACGCAGGGGATGAGCGTACTAAAAATTCACATTACTTCTGAAAGTGATGTCCATTGAATATTAATTAGTTCTTCATTAACCATGATTTAATTTTAATTAAACGAGTGTTAATGTCAGTCTGTCTCAATGCCCTTTATAATAAATGTGTATTATTCAAATTACGTAATAAAAGCAATCCAATATATTAAGATTGGAGCATATGAATATGAAATTTACAGCGATAGCTAAAGCGATATTTGTATTAGGAATATTAACAACAAGTGTAATGATAACAGAAAATCAATCGGTTAATGCAAAAGGAAAGTATGAAAAAATGAACCGTTTATATGATACAAACAAGTTACATCAATACTATTCAGGACCTAGTTATGAGTTAACAAATGTTAGTGGCCAAAGTCAAGGTTATTATGACTCTAACGTTTTGCTTTTTAACCAACAAAATCAAAAGTTCCAAGTATTTTTATTGGGAAAAGATGAAAATAAATACAAAGAAAAAACACATGGTTTAGATGTCTTTGCGGTACCAGAATTAGTAGATTTAGATGGAAGAATATTTAGTGTTAGTGGTGTAACGAAGAAAAACGTAAAATCAATATTTGAGTCTCTAAGAACGCCGAACTTACTAGTTAAAAAAATAGACGATAAAGACGGTTTTTCTATTGATGAATTTTTCTTTATTCAAAAGGAAGAAGTGTCATTGAAGGAACTTGATTTTAAAATAAGAAAACTGTTGATTAAAAAATACAAACTGTATGAAGGGTCAGCTGATAAAGGTAGAATTGTTATTAATATGAAAGATGAAAATAAGTATGAAATTGATTTAAGTGATAAATTAGATTTCGAGCGTATGGCAGATGTCATTAATAGTGAACAAATTAAGAACATCGAAGTGAATTTGAAATAATCAATGATATATAGAATAAAAGCTTAAGAAGCGGTTTAATAATCCCATGTTTAATGATTTTGATACGTGTTTTAATAATAAAAACATATCGAACATTGACTACGTTATTAAGCTGCTTTTTTGTACACTTTGTATCGAATAACTTAAGATCTAAAACTAATCGGAAAGAACAATGATTCCCCCAAAAAAATTTATGTTGCTATTAAAAATCAGTTAATACGAATGTTAAAATACGTTTGATTTTCATTAATAATGATTCAAGTTTATTTAAATGAGCGTTAATGTCAGTCTGTTTTGATGCACCTTATAATAAAGACAGATAGTTCAAATTACGTAATCATAACAATCCAATATATCAAGATTGGAGCAAATAAATATGAAATTGACTGCATTAGCAAAAGCAACATTAGCATTAGGAATATTAACTACAGGTGTGTTTACAGCAGAAAGTAAAGCTGTTCACGCGAAAGTAGAACTTGATGAGACACAACGCAAATATTATATCAATATGCTACATCAATACTATTCTGAAGAAAGTTTTGAATCAACAAACATTAGCGTTAAAAGTGAAGATTACTATGGTTCTAACGTTTTAAACTTTAACCAACGAAATAAAACTTTCAAAGTGTTTCTGCTTGGTGACGATAAAAATAAATATAAAGAAAAAACACATGGCCTTGATGTCTTTGCAGTACCTGAATTAATAGATATAAAAGGTGGCATATATAGCGTTGGCGGTATAACAAAGAAAAATGTGAGATCAGTGTTTGGATTTGTAAGTAATCCAAGTCTACAAGTTAAAAAAGTTGATGCTAAACATGGCTTTTCGATAAATGAGTTGTTCTTTATTCAAAAGGAAGAAGTATCGTTGAAGGAACTGGATTTTAAAATAAGAAAAATGTTAGTCGAAAAATATAGATTGTATAAAGGCGCGTCAGATAAAGGTAGAATCGTTATTAATATGAAAGACGAAAAGAAATATGTAATTGATTTAAGTGAAAAATTAAGTTTTGATCGTATGTTTGATGTAATGGATAGTAAGCAAATTAAAAATATTGAAGTGAATTTGAATTAGTTTGAGTTAATAGCATAATAGCTTAAGAAGCGACTTAACGACAAAATGTGAATTGACATCTGTGTCCTTATATAAGGAACTGTGTTAAATACATTACTGTTGTTAAGTTGTTTTTGTAATTCAAAGAGCAGAACAGAGTAACATCATCAGTTGTAGTAAACGATAATCCAGTAAAACAACTAAATGAAATAATGAAAGTCATTTAACCTGAACATTAAAATATATTTGTTTTTCATTAAGAATAATTCAAGTATATTTAAATCGAGGTTAATTATCGTATGAAACGATGCACGTTATAATAAAAATGTATGATTCAAATTACGTAATGAAAACAATCCAATATATTAAGATTGGAGCAAATAAATATGAAATTTACAGCATTAGCAAAAGCAACATTAGCTTTAGGAATTTTAACAACAGGAACTTTAACAACAGAGGCTCATTCCAGTCATGCAAAACAAAATCAAGAGACAGTAAACAAACATGACAAGGAAGCATTATACCGATACTACACTGGAAAGACTATGGAATTGAAAAACATTAATGCTTTGAAGCATGGTAAAAATAACTTGCGTTTTAAGTATAGAGGTATGAAGATTCAAGTATTGCTGCTTGGAAATGATAAAAATAGATTTCAACAGCGTAGTTATAAGGGCTTAGATGTGTTTTTTGTTCAAGAAAAAAGAGACAAGCACGACATATTTTATACTGTTAGTGGCGTAATACAGACGAATAAAACATCTGGAGTTGTCAGTGCCCCAATATTAAATGTTACAAAAGAAAAGGGTGAAGATGCTTTTGTGAAAGGATACCCTTATTATATTAAAAAAGAAAAAATAACATTAAAAGAGTTAGATTTTAAGTTGAGAAAGCATCTAATCGAAAAATATGGACTTTATAAAACAATCTCAAAAGATGGTAGGGTCAAAATTAGCTTGAAAGATGGCAGTTTTTATAACCTTGATTTAAGGTCTAAATTAAAATTTAAATATATGGGGGAAGTCATAGAAAGCAAACAAATTAAAGATATTGAAGTTAACTTAAAGTAAATAATTACGAATAAGAAAAAATTAATTGAAGCGGCTTAACGATGAAAAGTAAATTGATGCGCATACCTTATAAAAAGGATGCATCAATCGATATCGTCGTTAAGCTGTTTTGGTTTACGTTTCATGGATTCTACCCCAATTTTCATGAATATAAAAATTTCCACAACCAACCTCAAAATTCTCAACATCGCAACATAACCAAATGTTATAATAAATCTATTACA
>OFLS01000229.1_pt1 | contig 23963 bp, 20 predicted proteins | sample 1540891 | NCBI WGS metagenome assembly OFLS01 (sample SAMEA4413038, study PRJEB24355) | metagenome | biome: human; feature: gut; material: faeces | place: United Kingdom | collected 2010
TACTTGTTTCGTTGTTTATTAGGTTTTCTAAACAAAAAATAACAAAGTCTTGGAGAAAGAGGGATTTATATTTATAGTATTAAATACAAAAAAATTTTTATTTTTAATATATTGGTGTTAATAATAGGGGGATTATTGGGATGCTTGGTTTATTACTTATTAAATATTGATTTAGGTAAAATGATAGTTGCTCAAGATTTAAATTTACAAGAGATTTTCTTTCATAATTTAATTTATTTCTTCTCTGCAATATTTGGTTTTCTGACACTTGGTCTGTTAAATATAGGTATGTTACTCATAAATTCTGGGATGTTAGGCTTTTTTATAGCACATGGAATCTATAGCAATCAATTAAAATCTATTCTATTAGTATTGGCGCCACACGCTATATTTGAGATTTTAGCACTTTTAATTGCTTCAACATTCTCATTAGGTTTTTTATCATACCTTTATCAAAGAATGGTAAAGAAAAATAAAATAAAAAATAAGATGTTCCATAATTTTGTAACAACAATAATAACTGTTATTGTATTAACAATAATCGCATCATTATTAGAAGTTTATGTAACCATAAATTAAGGAAGTGTATCATGCTAGTTTTAAATAATCTTCAAAAAAAATTTACTAATTCAAAAATGGTTTTGAATAATGTGAATGCTAAGTTTAGAAGTGGGAGCATCAATTGCATAGTGGGAGTAAATGGGGCAGGTAAAACGACTTTGTTAAATATTATTAGTAGTATATTGATGCCAACAAAAGGTGATGTATATTTAAATAGTGAAAGTATTTTTGAAAATAGCACACTAAAACAAGAGATTTTTTACACACCAGTAAATCCCTTTTTTTATGAAAATTTAAGTGCTAAAGATAATTTGTATTTAATATGTAGCCTATATAATCGGAAAATAGATCAAATAACTATTGAGAAAACTATTAAAGATGTAGGTTTGAATATAGAAGATCTAAATATACCTGTATATAATTTTTCAAGTGGTATGAAGCAAAAACTAAATTTTGCTTCTATGTTATTAGTAGATTCAAATGTTTTATTATTAGATGAACCATTTAATGCCCTTGACCATGTTGCTCAAAAAAATTTCACACGAATTTTAAAGGGATTAGTTTCTAAAGAAAAGATAATAATTTTCACTAGTCATTTGCCTAATACAATTTTAGAACTCTCAGAAAATATTTATTTGTTAAAAGATGGATGTTTTACAGATAAACGAAAAGCACAGTCATTTAATCAAACCACGTTAGAAACATGGTTGTTAGAAAGTCAAAAAGAGGTGATACCTTATGAAGAAAAATGATTTGTTAGTAATGAGTGTAGTATATATTTTAACTTCAGTCATAATGTTCTACATTAATGGATTAAGTAAACAATTTTTTACATATGTAGTTGGTTTCCCAATTATTTATTTTGGTTATATATGTCTAGTTAATCTTATAAAAAAAAGAAGCCGGAATAATTAAAAGTGAAAAATAATTTGAAAATAGCTAGAGTTTCACTATCTATGACTCAAAAGGAGCTAGCAAATAAAGTTGGAGTAACTAGACAAACAATATCTCTTATAGAAAAGGGTGTACATAACCCCTCTCTATCACTATGTAAAAATATTTGTTCGGTGTTGAATAAAAATTTGGATGAGATATTTGGAGAGAAACCACAATAAAAGAGCTTATTGAAAGATAATCTAAAAGTCGACAATATATTTCTTCTCAGAAACTGCTATTATTTTGAAAAGAAAACACACGTATTATAAATTTAAAATACCGAAATATAGCATTATTAAATCAAAAATAGAATTAAAAAAGAAAATTAATCGAGAAAAGTATTAAATGTCATTTATTTGAATGTGTTAATTATGAAAGAAAAAGAGTAAGTGACGTTAAATATACATTGACTAAGCTAAGTTGACACACTCAAAAATCTGAATATTCTAATAAAATATAAATAATCCCCCGCACTTCACATAGTGGCGGGGGATTTATTCTGGCGTCAAAATGCCCAAAGTATGGGGGTGACTCTTAAATCATGGCAAAGCACCTAAAACTTGATATGGTGCCGAGCCCTAACTTAGCACAATATAGTTAGTATGACAAAGTCATCTAACATAACACATCAGAGATTGCCTGATTTATTCCAGACCATACAGTGATACAGTTGCACAACGCATGACTTTTATTTAGCAATAACTGCTACTTCTGAAATAAGTTGCTTTGCATAGTCTGATTGCGGATGTTTGATAATATCTTCTGTGTTATTCAGTTCAACGATTTCGCCATTTTTCATAACTGCAACGCGATCACATATTTCATTGATAACACCCATGTCATGTGTGATGAATAAATAAGTGATGCCGAAGTCTAACTGTAATTGTTTTAATAACTCGATGATATCTTTTTGAATTGAAACGTCTAAAGCGGACACTGCCTCGTCGCAAACAATCACTTTAGGTTCTACAGCAAGTGCTCTCGCGATACTTACACGCTGACGTTGCCCACCAGATAATTCGTGTGGATAGCGATATAAGAAACTTTGATCTAGGCCAACCTTTTCTAACAACGATACGACAGTTTTAATAATGTCATCATTATCTTTGACTTTCCCATGAATGATTAGTGGTCGTTTAATCACATCAATGACTTTAAATCTTGGATTAATAGATGCGAATGGATCTTGAAAAATCATTTGTATCTCTTGTCGTAAAGATTTCAATTCATCATCTTTAAATAAACTTAATGGTAATTCGTTATACCAAATAAAGCCTTCTGACACTTCCTTTAGACCGACGACCGTCTTAGCTAATGTCGATTTCCCTGACCCTGATTCACCGACAATGCCTAATGTTTCGCCTTTTCTAATACCCAAGTTAATATCATTAACTGCTCGGTATAGGCTGCCACTCGGTGATGTGTAATCCACGCTCACGCGATCGAATTTTAATAAAATATCATTGTTTAACGGTCTTGGCGGACGCGTTTGATGAATATCAGGAATCGCATCTATTAAGCGTTTTGTATAGGTATGTTGTGGCGATTTAAAAATACTTTCAACCGTGCCACTTTCAACGACACTTCCATCTTTCATTACAATCACATCGTCGCAAAATTGATACACAGCGCCTAAATCGTGAGTGATAAAAATAATAGATGTTTCTGTGTACTCATAAAGGGACTTCATTAACTGCAGTAATTGATTTTGTGTACTGGCATCTAATGCCGTTGTTGGTTCATCTGCGATTAAAATTTGTGGCTTTAAAATCAATGCCATTGCTATCATGACACGTTGACGCATACCACCAGAAAGTTCATGTGGATAAGCATCAAATTGTCGAGTTGCATGTTTTATACCTACTTTTTCTAAAATGTCTATTGTCATCGACTTTGCTTCAGATTTAGATACACGTTTATGTTGAAATAGTACTTCTGTAATTTGTTTGCCAATCGTTAATCTTGGATTCAACGAAGAGAGTGGATCTTGAAAAATCATTGAAATATCCTTACCTCGAATTTGTTGTAACGCTGAAGTTGATAAATTATTTAACGATTGCCCATTAAAAATAATTTCTCCTGTTAATGTGTGATCTGGATAATCTGGTAGTAGCCCTAAAATAGATTTAGCAGTAATACTTTTTCCTGATCCTGATTCACCAACAATACCTAGGATATGTTTTTTTCGTAATTCGAAAGAGACATTTTTTACCGCTTGAACTGTAGTTTCATCATAATTGAATTGTACATTCAGACTGTTGACTTCTAATAAATTTGACATGATGTTGTGCCTCCCTATTCACAAATGTGTAAATTTATTCTATACTTTTGTATATCATAGTAATCTACTCAAGATTATTTTACAAGGAGTGATTATCATAATTACTTATTTAGAATCTTTTAAGTCGTTGTATCACAAGGCATTTTACAAGTTTGTATTATCGGTATTAAGCTTGCCAATATTTTTATATGCAGTGATAAAGTTTTTCTTTTCTGCTAAGAGAAAAAATTTTTACGCTAATAATTCTGAAATTTCAGAAATTGAACGAGCGTTACATCAAAAATATAAATATTTATCGCAGCAAAAGTCATCCACACAAATACATAAAGAAGCATTAAAAATATTCAAGGCACAAAGTTCTAATACGAGTTCAAAGAATATTGAACAAGCACATTTTTCAACATACTTTGAAAATTTATTATTTCATAAGTTCATCATGATCAAAGTAATATTGGCCTTGCCGATGTTCATCTTATTGACTATTTATTTACAGCCATTAGTTAGATATATTTTTGAGAGAATTGTCATGGCTGTGATTGTCATCATTGGTGTTATTGTCAGTGTGTTTACCATTCTGTATTTTTCACCGCTTGATGCGGCTTATAGCATACTGGGACAAAATGCAACAAAGGCACAGATACATCAATTCAATGTATTACATCATCTTAACGAACCTTATTTTATTCAATTGTGGGATACCATCAAGGGTGTTTTTACCTTTGACTTAGGTACGACTTACAAAGGGAATGAGGTTGTGACTAAAGCAGTTGGCGAAAGAATTCCAATTACAATAATTGTCGCAGTATTAGCGCTAATTGTGGCATTAATTATTGCAATACCAATTGGTATTATCAGTGCGATGAAGCGAAATAGTTGGCTTGATATCACGTTAATGATAATTGCATTAATTGGTTTATCTATTCCAAGTTTCTGGCAAGGGCTATTATTCATTTTAGCGTTCTCATTGAAATTGGATATTTTGCCACCATCTTATATGCCAGAACATCCAATATCGTTGATTTTACCTGTACTTGTCATTGGAACAAGTATTGCTGCTTCTATCACGCGTATGACAAGGTCTTCTGTACTTGAAGTAATGCGCAGCGATTATGTTTTAACTGCTTATGCAAAAGGATTATCGACGACACAAGTTGTTATTAAACATATTTTGAAAAATGCCATTATTCCAATTGTAACGTTAGTTGGTCTTCTAGTGGCAGAGTTACTAGGCGGTTCAGCAGTGACGGAACAAGTATTTAACATTAATGGTATCGGGCGTTATATCGTCCAAAAACAACTAATACCTGATATCCCAGCAGTCATGGGTGGGGTCGTATATATATCAATTGTAATATCTTTAGCAAACTTAATTATTGATATATTTTATGCTTTAATCGATCCAAAATTACGTAGTGAAATTAACGAAAGGAAGTGAGGCATATGGTAAAACTTACAACAAAGATAGCTTCCTTAAAACTATTCGCAAGTTATGCTATAGCAACTTATATTTTAGTTATATTAACGAGTGCATTAAATCTTTTTAAAGGTTATGTGGCCGATACGTTCTATATTGCTGAAACATTGCTAATCGTTTTAACCCATCATTTTAATTATCATTTTAACAACGGAACAAACATGGAAGCATCATGACTTATGGCGACGTATCGTCGAAGTGTTGTTATTGTTGATGACATTAACAGGCAACGTATTTACATTATTAATGTTTGTAAGTATTAGACGTTACCAACGTACATCGCAAATACATAGTTATAACGGGTGGGAATCGTTTATACGAAAAACTACTAGACATCGTATTGCGATTATCGGGTTACTTATTTTAGTCTACATGCTGACATTATCAATTGTGTCACAATTTACATTTGATACGACATTGGCTACTAAAAATCAGTTCAATGCACTGTTACATGGACCGAGTCTAGCCTATCCGTTTGGTACTGATGATTTCGGTAGAGACTTATTTACACGCGTAGTTGTAGGAACGAAGCTGACATTTTCAATTTCAATTATTTCAGTAGTTATTGCAGTTATTTTTGGTGTGTTACTAGGCACTATCGCAGGTTATTTTAATCATATTGATAATTTAATAATGCGAATTTTAGATGTAGTGTTTGCAATTCCATCATTATTGTTAGCGGTGGCAATTATTGCATCATTTGGAGCAAGTATTCCAAATTTAATTATTGCTTTAAGTATCGGTAATATACCATCATTTGCACGGACAATGCGTGCCAGTGTTTTAGAAATTAAACGCATGGAATATGTAGATGCAGCACGTATCACTGGTGAAAACACTTGGAATATCATATGGCGTTATATTTTACCGAATGCGATTGCGCCTATGATTGTACGTTTTTCATTAAATATAGGTGTGGTTGTATTAACAACAAGTAGTTTAAGTTTCCTAGGACTTGGTGTTGCACCTGATGTAGCTGAATGGGGCAACATTTTACGTACCGGTAGTAACTACTTGGAAACGCACAGTAATTTAGCTATTGTACCTGGTGTTTGTATTATGTTCGTCGTTTTAGCATTTAATTTTATAGGTGATGCAGTGCGTGATGCACTAGATCCAAGAATTCATTAAAAAGGTAGGGATAGATGTGAAGAAAATCATTAGTATCGCAATTATAGTTTTAGCGTTGGTATTAAGTGGTTGTGGTGTCCCTACGAAATCAGAAGTGGCTCAAAAGTCATCGAAAGTTGAAGTGAAAGGCGAGCGACCAACAATAAATTTCCTAGGACAAGCAAGTTATGAAAATGATATGAATATCGTTAAAGATCAATTGGAAAATGCAGGATTTAACGTGAAGATGAATATCCAACCAGATTATGGTAGCTATCGTACACAACGTCAAGCCGGCAATTATGATATCCAAATTGATGACTGGATGACAGTGTTTGGTGACCCGAACTATGCTATGACGGCATTATTTAGTTCTACAGGATCAAATAGTTTATTGAAAGATAAACATGTAGACCAGTTGTTAAATAAAGCTTCTACTCAAAATGAAGCAGATGTTAAACAAACATATAAGCAAATTGAAGATGAAGTTGTATTTGATAAAGGGTATATGGCGCCTTTATATGGATCAAAAAAGAATTTAGTATATGACAATAAAGTGTTAGATAAAAATAGTGTTGGATTGCCAAATTCACGTGCATTAATATGGCAACAATTTGATTACAACAATAGTAGAGAACGAGATACGCGGCCACTTGTGATGACACAACAAGATGGTGAAATTCCTACATTGGATCCAATACGTTCAATTGCGCCGTCAGTATATTCAATTAATATGAATATGTACACAAGGTTATTATTATTAGATGAAAATGATCACTTAACAACGAAAGGTTCGTTAAGTCGTGATTATGCTGTGAATAAGGACAATAAAGCATTTTATTTCTTGTTAAGAGATGATGATTATTTTGCGAAAGTGGTCAATGGACAAGCACGTAATACTGGAGAGCGTGTATCGGCTGAAGATGTTAAGTTTTCTTTAGATAGAGCACGTGATAAAAAGTCTGTGCCTAACAATAATACTTACAATATGCACAAACATATAAATGACATCAAGATATTAAAAGATGAGGACATCGATCAGTTGCGTAAAGAGAAAGACAAGGACGATAAATCAATCTATGATAAGTTGATTAAAGCTTATAACGTCAAATCGTTAACGACAGATGGTCAAAAAGTAAATAATAAAGACGGTATTTATCAAATTGTTAAAATTACGACAGATCAATCGATGCCTCGAGAGGTAAATTACTTAACACACTCTTCGGCAGGCATTTTATCTAAAAAATTTGTTAATCAAGTAAATCAAGAATATCCAAAAGGATATGGGGATAGCAGTACAATTCCTGCAAATTCAGATGGGAAAAATGCGCTGTATGCAAGTGGCGCATACATTATGACACAGAAAAATGCATATCAAGCAACGTTTCAACGTAATCCAGGATTCAACGAAACAGAAAAAGGTAGTTATGGACCAGCTAAAATTAAAAATATTACATTGAAGTTTAATGGTGACCCGAATAATGCATTGTCAGAACTTAGAAATCATTCAATTGATATGTTGGCAGATGTGAATCAAAAACATTTTGATTTAATTAAGTCGGATAAAAATTTAAGCATTATTCGCAAAAATGGACGCAAGTCAGTCTTTTTAATGCTAAATATTAAAAAAGGTATATTTAAGACGCATCCAAACTTGAGACAAGCAGTAGTTAATGCGATAGATCAGGATCAATTTATTAAGTTTTATCGTGGCGATAAATTTAAAATTGCATCACCGATTACACCACTTGTCGATACTGGTAACGAGCAACGTCAAGATATAGAAAAAGTAGAAAAAGCCATTAATCAATAATGTTTTATATATTTAACAGAAAGTAGGAGGATATAGTATGGTCATTAACTTAAATGACAAACAGACAAAAACATCTAAAGAAGGGTTAATTTCCGTATCACATCCTCTTGCGGCTAAAATTGGTAAGGATGTATTAGATCAAGGTGGCAACGCCATGGATGCAGTGATTGCAATTCAACTGGCATTGAATGTGGTAGAACCATTTGCATCAGGTATTGGTGGTGGCGGGTATTTGCTATATTATGAGCAAAGTACTGGCAGTATAACTGCTTTTGATGCGCGTGAGACAGCCCCTGCACATGTAGACAAACAATTTTATCTAGATGATTCAGGCGAATATAAATCATTTTTTGATATGACTACACATGGTAAAACTGTCGCTGTGCCAGCAATTCCAAAGCTGTTTGATTATATTCACAAGCGTTATGCTAAGTTGTCATTGGAAGATTTAATTAATCCTGCAATTGAACTAGCTATTGAAGGTCATGCAGCCAATTGGGCTACTGAAAAATATTCGCGCCAGCAACACGCACGATTGACAAAGTATCATGAAACGGCACAAGTATTTACGCATGAAAATCAATATTGGCGTGAAGGTGATTGGATTGTACAACCCGAATTAGGTAAGACATTTCAAATATTAAGAGAACAAGGGTTTAATGCATTTTATAAAGGTGACATTGCGAAACAATTAGTCAATGTTGTTAAAGCATGTGGTGGGACAATCACTTTAGAGGATCTAGCCAATTATGACATTCAGATTAAAGCGCCAATCAGTGCGACATTTAAAGACTATGACATTTATTCAATGGGACCATCTAGTTCTGGCGGTATCACGGTCATTCAAATATTGAAGTTATTAGAACATGTCGATTTACCATCTATGGGTCCAAGATCTGTCGATTACTTGCATCATTTGATACAAGCGATGCATTTAGCATATAGTGATCGCGCGCAATACTTGGCGGATGATAATTTTCATGAGGTGCCTGTACAGTCATTAATTGATGACGATTATTTAAAAGCACGCAGTACGCTCATTGATAGCAATAAAGCAAATATTGATATAGAGCATGGTGTTGTGTCTGATTGCATTAGTCATACAGATGTTGAAGAAAATCATACCGAAACAACTCATTTTTGTGTGATTGATAAGGAAGGTAATATTGCTTCATTTACGACATCAATCGGTATGATTTACGGATCGGGTATTACGATTCCAGGGTACGGCGTGTTATTGAATACCACAATGGATGGTTTTGATGTTGTGGCGGGTGGGATCAATGAAATTGCACCTTATAAACGACCACTAAGTAACATGGCTCCAACGATTGTGATGCATCACGGGAAGCCGATATTAACAGTAGGTGCACCTGGTGCCATAAGTATCATTGCTAGTGTTGCGCAAACATTAATCAATGTATTAGTATTTGGCATGGATATTCAGCAGGCTATAGATGAACCTAGAGTTTATAGTAGCCATCCTAATCGCATTGAATGGGAGCCTCAATTTTCACAATCTACAATATTAGCATTGATTGCACATGGACATGCAATGGAACATAAACCAGATGCCTATATTGGAGATGTACATGGACTACAGGTTGACCCAACAACGTATGAAGCTTCGGGTGGAAGTGATGATACTAGAGAAGGCACCGTAATGGGTGGCGAGGTGTTAGTGATTAGAAAACAGCCATTACCATATCGGCAAATGTATGATAGTGACGGCTTTCGTCTATATTTCAATGATGTGCAGTTACCTTTATTGGCAGATCAAGTGCGATGGATGCATGACAAATATTGGGTTGATGAAAGTGTTGTTAGAATCATTTTCCCTGAAGTTAGTGCACATATTGAAGATTTAAGAAGTTATGAAAACGCAGGAGAAAATTATATAGATATTGCCTGGTTAGCACGGAAATATGCTTATCAAGTAACATTGAAGGATGACGGTTTATACTTAACTGATGATACATATACTTCAGTGAAACGGAACACAAATGCATACTATAGATATGATCGAGATAGTATCACAAGATAGTTTATACGCTTGATATGAAGTTTGTAGTGGATATGAGCTTTTGTTGAATGAAAGGATTCGATTTCGAACTTTAGCGTGACGCTTGAGTGTAGTAATGTTGGAAATGCTATACGAAACGCTAGTCACCTTTGTAAAATATACAACGCCTCACAAATTCGTTTTTGATGTACATCACAATAGTTAGCCTAAAATCTAATGTAATGTGGTTTGGTACAGTTGAACGAGTTATGTGAGGTGTTTTTATAATATAGGATTTTAATAGATGATTTGGATGTTTCTATAATTACATCATAAGTATTAATGTTCACTTAATTTATTATAAGTAAGGCTTTCTTTGTATATAATTTGGTCTTTTCCAGGACTTGAAAAATAAAAATAAAGTTTCTGATCTTGATGATTATTGCCTTTTAAATCACTCATTCCCTTTAATTCCACCTTTGTTGATGCATTTCTGGGAATATTATATCTACGTTTTAATTGTTTAACGTTTGGATTATCATTCGACAACTTACCAGATAAATTATAATAATCAGTGGTAGGATCATGTGTGACTTTCAAATCATTGCTATTTAAAATGCTTGTTAAATCACCACTTTGAATCAAAAATTGATTGTTTTCGATTTTTTGTTTCAGCGCGGGATCTTTTACGTCTTTTGTGAAAACGATTTTATTATTAACTACTTTTACTGGATAACTTTTGTATGTCGAGTCAGTAGCATTTTTTCTATCGTTTGTAGTTGTGTCATATTCACCAGTTATTTTATGTGTGTTCTTATCTACCTTTAACAACATACGGTCTTCTTTTAAAAGCTCATCTGATCCAACAACTGAATAAGAGGATTCTATATACCATGTGTCTTGATTATTATTTTCATAATGGGGATTATCGTGACCATCAATTTCATAAAGCGTTTCTAAGTTTTTAATAGGATACGTACTTAGTACTTTTTTAAGACCATCTTTCAAATGAATTTGTTCCCACTTCATTGCCAAAAACATACCGCCACTGACTACAATTGAAATAATAATAATTGCTGCTAAGTTTAACCAGAAAATTTTATGTGCTTTCATACATTCCCACCGTTTCTCAAAATACTTCATTAACACTATAATAATATATTTTGAAAAATATTTACATCAGTATTAAAGTGAATATCAAATTTTAAATTTATGAAAATAATAGATATTTATAAAAAGCGGAAAAGAGATACAATAAAAAACTGCATGACGTTTGAGGAGTCACACAGTGTAATTAAAAATTTAAAATGTAGTTGCTAATTTTTCAGCATTATTAATACTAGTTGCTTTAATTTCTTCAGTCTTATGAGGTTCAGCATTGTGTCCTTCAATAATGATTGTTTCATATGATGGCACACCTAAGAATGTCATAATTGTTCTTAAATAACGGTCACCCATTTCAAAATCAGCAGCAGGTCCTTCAGTATAATATCCACCACGTGATTGAATGTGTAATACTTTTTTGTCAGTTAGTAAACCTTGTGGTCCTTCAGCAGAATATTTAAAAGTTTTACCTGCAATTGAAATAGCATCAATATATGCTTTGACTACAGGTGGGAAAGAAAGGTTCCACATCGGCGTTACAAATACATATTTATCTGCGCTTAAAAATTCTTCTAAAATGTCACTCAATCTTGAAACTTTCATTTGTTCATCATCAGTTAACGTTTCGCCATTACTCATTTTTCCCCAACCAGTTAATACATCTTTGTCAATAACTGGAATATAAGTTTCAAATAAATCAATATGTTTCACTTCATCATCAGGATGTTGTTGTTGATATGTTTCGATAAATGCTTTACCAGCCGCCATAGAATTTGATACCAGTTCATTAAAAGGGTGTGCTGTAATATATAATACTTTTGCCATTTGAAAATTCTCCTCTGTTTCTGTTATTTTCATGAGTATAATTATTATATTAGATATAAAATTTTATATCAATAAAAATATTCAAATTACCATCATTTTCTTCATCTATATTTGGCAGTACTACTAAAGTATGAGTGCATTTAATTATGAAATAGTTGATTTAGAATATATACTTAATACCCAAAATATATGAAGGATGGATGCCACTATGACAAAGCGACCAAAACGTATTTTGGCAACAATTATCATTTTTCTTTCACTATTATTTACGATTATTTATATAGATGATATTCAAAAATGGTTTAACCAATATACCGATAAATTGACACAAAATCATAAAGGACAAGGACACTCAAAATGGGAAGACTTTTTTAGAGGGAGTCGGATTACTGAGACTTTTGGTAAATATCAACATTCACCATTTGATGGTAAGCATTATGGCATTGATTTTGCATTGCCAAAAGGTACACCAATTAAAGCGCCGACGAATGGTAAAGTAACACGTATCTTTAATAATGAATTGGGCGGCAAGGTATTACAGATTGCCGAAGACAATGGAGAATATCACCAGTGGTATCTACACTTAGACAAATATAATGTCAAAGTAGGTGATCGAGTCAAAGCAGGTGATATTATTGCATATTCAGGCAATACAGGTAAACAAACGACAGGCGCACATTTACATTTTCAAAGAATGAAGGGTGGCGTAGGTAATGCATATGCAGAAGATCCTAAACCGTTTATCGATCAGTTACCTGATGGGGAACGTAGCCTATATGATTTGTAGTTATAGAAGGGTGCCCGCAGTCTAAAAAATTAAGCAATCATTGTGTGAGTATGATACTTACATAATGGTTGCTTTTTTCAATGAAAATCGTAATGCTAAGTCATACTTGTTTGATTTAGATATTACTTAAAATGTAAGACAAGGTTGTTAGCATTGGCAGTGAAATATCGCACATAAAAAAACATTATTGTCACACTAGAAAATAGTTGTGCACTATATCAATTTTCTGTATAAAAGTTTAATTCTGACAGTAATGTAAACGTTTACAATTTATGATTGACATTAATAATGACTGAATATATGATTTATGTAAGTATTTGTGCAAACGTTTTCACAAAGTGTATTGCACAATCAAACTGTAAACAAAGTATGGGAGGCATAACATGGCAGAACTAAAGTTAGAGCATATTAAAAAGACGTATGATAACAACAATACTGTAGTGAAAGATTTTAATCTACATATTACTGACAAAGAATTCATTGTATTTGTTGGACCATCGGGATGTGGTAAATCAACAACATTACGAATGGTTGCTGGACTAGAGTCTATCACATCTGGAGATTTTTATATTGATGGGGAACGCATGAACGATGTTGAACCAAAGAATAGAGATATTGCGATGGTATTTCAAAACTATGCATTATATCCACATATGACTGTTTTTGAAAATATGGCATTTGGGCTAAAGCTACGTAAAGTAAATAAAAAAGAGATTGAACAAAAAGTCAATGAAGCAGCTGAAATATTAGGATTAACTGAGTATCTTGGTCGTAAACCAAAAGCGTTATCTGGTGGACAGCGTCAACGTGTTGCTTTGGGCAGAGCTATTGTTAGGGATGCGAAAGTCTTTTTAATGGATGAACCATTATCGAATCTTGATGCGAAGCTTCGAGTACAAATGCGCACAGAAATATTGAAATTACATAAGCGACTTAATACTACGACAATTTATGTTACACATGATCAAACTGAAGCATTGACGATGGCTAGTCGAATTGTTGTTTTGAAAGATGGCGACATTATGCAAGTCGGCACACCTAGAGAAATATATGATGCCCCTAATTGCATATTTGTGGCGCAATTTATCGGCTCACCAGCAATGAATATGTTGAATGCTACAGTTGAAATGGACGGATTGAAGGTAGGAACACACCATTTTAAATTACATAATAAAAAATTTGAAAAGTTAAAAGCTGCTGGCTACTTAGACAAGGAAATTATTTTAGGTATTCGAGCTGAAGACATTCATGAAGAACCAATATTTATTCAAACTTCTCCAGAGACACAATTTGAATCTGAAGTAGTTGTATCCGAACTGTTAGGTTCAGAAATCATGGTACATAGTACATTCCAAGGAATGGAATTGATTTCTAAATTAGATTCAAGAACCCAAGTGATGACGAACGACAAGATTACACTAGCATTTGATATGAATAAGTGTCACTTTTTTGATGAAAAAACAGGAAATCGTATCGTCTAAGGGGGAGTATTCATGTCTAAAATTTTAAAATGTATCACGTTAGCCGTGGTAATGTTATTAATCGTAACTGCATGTGGCCCTAATCGTTCGAAAGAAGATATTGATAAAGCATTGAATAAAGATAATTCTAAAGACAAGCCTAACCAACTTACGATGTGGGTGGATGGCGACAAGCAAATGGCGTTTTATAAAAAAATTACGAATCAATATACTAAAAAAACCGGCATCAAAGTAAAGCTTGTAAATATTGGTCAAAATGATCAACTAGAAAATATTTCGCTAGACGCTCCTGCAGGAAAAGGTCCAGATATCTTTTTCTTAGCACATGATAATACTGGAAGTGCCTATCTACAAGGCTTAGCTGCTGAAATCAAATTATCAAAAGATGAGTTGAAAGGTTTCAATAAGCAAGCACTTAAAGCGATGAATTATGACAATAAGCAACTAGCATTGCCAGCTATCGTAGAAACAACCGCACTTTTCTATAATAAAAAATTAGTGAAAAATGCACCGCAAACGTTAGAAGAAGTTGAAGCTAATGCTGCCAAGCTAACTGATAGTAAAAAGAAACAATACGGTATGTTATTTGATGCTAAAAATTTCTATTTTAATTATCCGTTTTTATTCGGCAATGATGATTATATTTTCAAGAAAAATGGCAGTGAATATGATATTCATCAGCTAGGACTAAATTCAAAACATGTCGTCAAGAATGCTGAACGATTACAAAAATGGTACGACAAAGGGTATCTTCCTAAGGCAGCAACACATGATGTCATGATTGGTCTTTTTAAAGAAGGAAAAGTAGGACAATTTGTCACTGGACCGTGGAACATTAATGAATATCAAGAAACGTTTGGTAAAGATTTAGGAGTAACAACATTACCTACAGATGGTGGCAAACCTATGAAACCATTTCTCGGTGTACGTGATTGGTATTTATCTGAATATAGTAAACATAAGTATTGGGCTAAAGATTTAATGCTGTATATCACTAGTAAAGATACATTACAAAAATATACAGATGAAATGAGCGAAATTACTGGACGTGTTGACGTGAAATCATCTAATCCAAATTTAAAAGTGTTTGAAAAGCAAGCACGTCATGCTGAACCGATGCCTAATATTCCTGAAATGCGACAAGTTTGGGAGCCAATGGGCAATGCAAGCATATTTATCTCAAATGGTAAGAATCCTAAACAAGCGTTAGATGAGGCGACGAATGATATAACGCAAAATATTAAGATTCTTCATCCGTCACAAAATGATAAGAAAGGAGATTAGTTATGACGAAACGTAACCCTAAATTAGCGGCATTATTATCTGTTATACCTGGTTTGGGACAGTTTTATAATAAAAGACCCATTAAAGGGACGATATTTTTTATCTTTTTCATCAGTTTTATTTCTGTATTTTATAGCTTTTTAAATATTGGTTTTTGGGGATTGTTCACATTAGGGACAGTACCTAAGTTAGACGATTCTCGTGTCTTACTTGCACAAGGTATTATTTCTATCTTACTCGTTGCTTTTGCAATCATGCTATATGTCATTAATATTTTAGATGCATATCGTAATGCTGAACGATTTAATCGCAATGAGGAAATAAAGGATCCGAAGGCACGTATGGTTGCAACATGGGACAAGACGTTCCCATACTTATTAATCTCACCAGGTACATTCTTATTGATATTTGTAGTTGTATTTCCATTAATATTTATGTTTGGAGTAGCATTTACAAATTACAATTTATACAACGCGCCTCCGAGACACACATTAGAATGGGTTGGTTTAGATAACTTTAAAACGTTATTCACAATTGGCGTTTGGCGTAAAACATTTTTCAGTGTTATTACTTGGACATTAGTATGGACGCTTGTTGCAACGACACTTCAAATTGCATTAGGGCTGTTTTTGGCAATTATTGTAAATCACCCTGTCGTCAAAGGTAAGAAATTTATCCGTACTGTGTTAATCCTACCTTGGGCTGTACCATCATTTGTGACAATTTTAATATTTGTAGCGTTATTTAATGATGAATTTGGTGCGATAAATAATGATATTTTGCAACCTTTATTAGGTGTAGCACCAGCATGGTTAAGTGATCCGTTTTGGGCAAAAGTGGCATTAATCGGCATTCAAGTATGGCTTGGATTCCCATTTGTCTTTGCACTGTTCACTGGAGTACTGCAAAGTATTTCATCAGATTGGTACGAAGCAGCAGATATGGATGGTGCGTCTAGTTGGCAAAAGTTTAGAAACATCACATTCCCGCATGTCATTTACGCCACAGCGCCATTGTTAATTATGCAATATGCAGGTAATTTCAATAATTTTAATCTTATTTATCTATTTAATAAAGGCGGTCCACCAGTGTCAGGGCAGAATGCTGGTAGTACAGATATCTTGATATCTTGGGTGTATAATCTGACATTTGAGTTTAACAACTTCAACATGGGTGCAGTTGTGTCATTAATTATTGGATTTATTGTTGCTATTGTCGCATTTATTCAATTCAGACGTACAAGTACGTTTAAAGATGAGGGAGGTTTATAAGATGACAAAGAAGAAAAACATATTAAAAGCAATCGGTATTTACAGTTTTATAGCGATGATGTTTGTCATCATTTTATATCCACTACTGTGGACATTTGGCATTTCCCTTAATCCAGGTACGAACTTGTATGGTGCCAAAATGATACCAGACAATGCAACATTTAAAAATTATGCATTCTTACTATTCGATGACAGTAGTCAATACCTGACTTGGTATAAAAATACGCTTATCGTAGCATCTGCAAATGCACTGTTTAGTGTGATATTTGTCACGTTAACAGCATATGCTTTTTCTAGATATCGCTTTGTTGGTCGTAAATACGGGCTGATTACATTTTTGATTTTACAAATGTTCCCTGTATTAATGGCAATGGTCGCAATCTATATTTTGCTAAATACAATTGGATTATTAGATTCTTTATTTGGACTAACACTGGTATATATTGGTGGATCAATACCGATGAATGCCTTTTTAGTGAAAGGTTACTTCGATACGATTCCAAAAGAACTTGATGAATCTGCCAAAATTGATGGTGCAGGGCATATGCGTATTTTCTTACAAATTATGCTTCCATTAGCTAAGCCGATTTTAGCAGTTGTTGCTTTGTTCAATTTTATGGGGCCATTTATGGACTTTATATTACCTAAAATACTATTAAGAAGTCCTGAAAAATTCACATTAGCAGTTGGATTGTTCAACTTTATTAATGATAAGTATGCAAATAATTTCACAGTGTTTGCAGCAGGGGCAATTATGATTGCAGTACCTATAGCAATCGTATTCTTGTTCTTGCAACGCTATTTAGTATCAGGTTTAACAACAGGTGCGACAAAAGGTTAGTTTGAAATTAGGAGTGGGGCAGAATTGATAAAGAACCACTAATGACGATAAAGATTAAAAGGAGGACGTTATGATGACGATTAAAGTTGGAATCATTGGGTGTGGTGGTATTGCGAATGGCAAGCACATGCCAAGTTTACAAAAAGTTGAAAATGTTGAAATGATCGCATTTTGTGACGTAGACATTTCGAAAGCAGCGAGTGCGGCAGAAGCATACGGAACTGACAATGCAAAGGTTTATGATGATTACAAAGCATTGTTAAAAGATGACACGATTGATGTTATCCATGTTTGTACGCCAAATGACTCGCATTGTGAAATTACTGTAGCAGGGTTGCATGCTGGTAAACATGTGATGTGTGAAAAACCAATGGCTAAAACGACAGCAGAAGCTCAAAAAATGATAGATACAGCTAAATCAACAGGTAAAAAATTAACAATAGGTTATCAAAATCGTTTCCGAGCAGATAGTCAATTTTTACATCAAGCAGCGCAACGTGGCGACTTAGGAGACATTTACTTCGGAAAGGCACATGCCATTCGTCGTCGAGCAGTACCAACATGGGGTGTCTTTCTAGACGAAGAAGCTCAAGGTGGAGGACCATTAATCGATATCGGTACACACGCTTTAGATTTAACGTTATGGATGATGGATAATTATGAACCAGAATCAGTGATGGGTTCAACATTCCATAAATTAAATAAACAGCATCATGCGGCAAACGCTTGGGGTTCATGGAATCCAGATGAATTTACAGTTGAAGATTCTGCGTTTGGATTTATTAAAATGAAGAATGGAGCGACGATCATTTTAGAATCCGCTTGGGCGATTAATTCTTTAGAAGTGGATGAGGCAAAATGTTCATTATCAGGAACTAAAGCAGGTGCTGATATGAAAGATGGTCTACGTATTCATGGTGAAGACATGGGTACACTTTATACCAAACACGTTGAATTGGAAAACAAAGGCGTCGACTTTTATGAAGGTAATGAAGTGGATGAAGCTGAAGAAGAAGCAAAAGCTTGGATTGATGCAGTTGTAAATGATACTGAACCAGTTGTGAAACCGAAACAAGCAATGGTAGTTACAAAAATTCTTGAAGCGATTTATCAGTCTGCAAAATCAGGCAAAGCAATTTACTTTGAATAACATCATACGGTAAGGAGGCACATCATGACAAAATTAAAAGTTGGTGTGATAGGTGTTGGTGGTATTGCACAAGACCGTCATATTCCAGCATTGCTGAAACTCAAAGACACAGTCTCATTAGTTGCAGTACAAGATATTAATACAGTGCAGATGATTGATGTTGCGAAGCGCTTTAATATACCTCATGCAGTTGAGACACCTAGCGAGCTGTTTAAACTTGTTGATGCGGTGGTCATTTGTACACCTAATAAATTCCATGCTGATCTTTCTATAGAAGCATTGAACCATGGTGTCCATGTATTGTGTGAAAAGCCAATGGCGATGACGACGGAAGAGTGTGATCGCATGATTGAAGCGGCTAATAAAAATCACAAATTATTAACTGTCGCATATCATTATCGTCACACAGATGTGGCAATTACTGCTAAAAAAGCAATTGAATCAGGTGTGGTTGGTAAACCTTTAGTAGCACGTGTACAAGCGATGCGTAGGCGTAAAGTGCCTGGCTGGGGTGTTTTTACCAATAAAGCGTTGCAAGGTGGCGGTAGTTTAATCGATTATGGTTGCCACTTGTTAGACTTATCTTTGTGGCTACTAGGTAAAGATATGGTGCCGCATGAAGTGCTAGGAAAAACATATAATCAATTGAGCAAACAACCGAATCAAATTAATGATTGGGGAACATTTGATCATACTAAATTTGATGTCGATGATCATGTTACTAGTTATATGACATTTGCCAATCGAGCAAGCATGCAGTTTGAATGTTCGTGGTCTGCAAATATCAAAGAAGATAAGGTTCACGTTAGTTTATCAGGAGAAGATGGCGGTATCAATTTATTTCCATTTGAAATATATGAGCCCCGCTTTGGAACTATTTTTGAAAGCAAAGCTAATGTTGAGCATAACGAAGACATTGCTGGTGAGAGACAGGCGCGTAACTTTGTCAATGCGTGTTTAGGGATAGAAGAGATTGTGGTGAAACCGGAAGAAGCACGCAATGTAAATGCCCTTATAGAAGCGATTTATCGTAGCGATCTTGATAACAAGAGCATACAACTTTAATGATTATCATATATGATACAAAATTCTCAATATAAAAAGAAGGAGTGCTTTTCAATGAAAATAGGTGTATTTTCAGTATTATTTTACGATAAAAATTTTGAAGATATGTTAGATTATGTCTCAGAATCTGGATTGGATATGATTGAAGTTGGAACAGGTGGTAACCCAGGAGATAAATTTTGTAAGTTAGATGAGTTGTTAGAAAATGAAGACAAGCGCCAAGCATTTATGAAGTCAATCACAGACAGAGGCTTACAAATAAGTGGTTTCAGTTGTCATAACAATCCAATTTCTCCAGATCCGATAGAAGCGAAAGAAGCCGATGAAACGTTACGTAAAACAATCCGTTTAGCAAATCTATTAGACGTGCCAGTTGTTAATACATTTTCTGGCATTGCAGGATCAGATGATACCGCTAAAAAGCCTAATTGGCCTGTTACACCTTGGCCAACAGCCTACTCTGAAATTTATGATTATCAGTGGAATGAAAAGTTGATACCATATTGGCAAGATTTAGCTGAGTTTGCAAAAGAGCAAGATGTAAAAATTGCCATAGAGTTGCATGCAGGATTTTTAGTGCATACACCATATACAATGTTGAAGTTACGTGAGGCTACAAATGAATATATCGGTGCTAACTTAGATCCTAGTCATCTATGGTGGCAAGGTATTGACCCAATTGCTGCGATTCGCATATTAGGCCAAGCAAATGCAATTCATCACTTCCATGCTAAAGATACGTATATTAATCAAGAAAATGTAAATATGTATGGTCTAACTGATATGCAACCATATGGTAACGTTGCGACAAGAGCATGGACATTCCGTACAGTTGGTTATGGACATAGTCCATATGTATGGGCAGATATCATAAGTCAACTTATTATTAATGGATATGATTATGTATTAAGTATTGAACATGAAGATCCTATTATGTCAGTAGAAGAAGGTTTCCAAAAAGCTTGTCAAACTTTGAAATCTGTTAATATTTACGACAAGCCAGCAGACATGTGGTGGGCATAATACGAACTCGAGGTTAGTCTGAAGTTTGTCTGAAGTAAGACTGGTGGCAGTGTTGAATAAATGCATATGTCGCCAAGCCATTGCCAAAAATTTCACACCTTAAATCAAGTCATTGTTTGTAAAGAAGGTGTACTTTATATAAGTATATAGCGATGGTCATACCCATTCACAGTAACAATCCTCACCATTGAAAAGAGTATATAACCTTTTCAATAGTGAGGTATATGATAATAAAAAAAGCCTGTTGTCACAATGGTCATAGACACGACATACTTTAAAGGTTTCTGAATATAATATTTCAGAATGCACTTTAAAGATGGACGTCGATGTAGACTAAAGTGATGACAGGCTTTCATCTTTTTAAATATTCATTAATTTCTCTTCTTGTTTAATACGTACATATAAGAAATACGCATACGGTACTAATAAAATAGTTGTATATGTTGCGTGTGTTAATAATAATACACCGATTAATTCAGGAATGATGTTTAAGAAGTAATTTGGGTGTTTTGTAATTTTATATAATCCAGATTTAATAATAGGATGGTTAGGTAAAATGAATAATTTTAATGTCCAAATACCACCTAAAGTTTTAATAACCATAAATAACATGATATAAGCAAAGATTAATATAACTAAGCCAATACCATTTGCAAAGCTAAATGTATCTTTATTAATAAATGCCTCTACACCAGCCAATACATAAATTAAAACGTGTGTTATTGCTAAAAACTTCGAATTTTTAACGCCATATTCAACTGCACCGTCTGCTTTTAATTGTTTTGAGTGATTAATAGATATCTTTAAGCTGACAAGTCTGATACAGAAAAAGATAAGTAATATAGATAGAATCATGATGTCCTCCGTCATTATGTCATATGTATAAGCGTTGATTTTGACAACATAAAGTATTTTATAGATAAAACTTGTCAAATACTATTAACTATTTATTAATTTTAGTACATAAATATGTTTCTAAGTATGTGTTTATGTTCAGTATTTTGGATAATTTAATAATTTTAAGGATATTAAGCGCTTACACCGACGTGATATATTTGGCTTAACGAAAATGATTGAGGTGACAGAGATGAACTTTTTTGATATCCATAAGATTCCGAACAAAGGCATTCCATTATCGGTACAACGTAAATTATGGCTTAGAAACTTTATGCAAGCTTTCTTTGTAGTGTTCTTTGTTTATATGGCTATGTATTTAATTCGAAACAATTTTAAGGCGGCACAACCGTTTTTAAAAGAGGAAATCGGATTATCTACATTAGAACTTGGTTATATCGGATTAGCATTTAGTATCACGTACGGTTTAGGGAAAACATTACTTGGATATTTTGTCGATGGACGTAACACAAAACGTATTATCTCGTTCTTACTTATCTTATCTGCGATTACAGTTTTAATTATGGGATTTGTTTTAAGTTACTTTGGTTCTGTAATGGGATTATTAATTGTACTTTGGGGACTTAACGGGGTGTTCCAATCAGTTGGTGGACCTGCAAGTTATTCAACGATTTCAAGATGGGCGCCAAGAACGAAACGTGGCCGATACTTAGGATTCTGGAATACATCACATAGTATCGGTGGTGCCATTGCAGGTGGTGTTGCACTTTGGGGTGCTAATGTATTCTTCCATGGAAATGTTATAGGGATGTTCATTTTCCCATCGGTGATTGCATTACTTATTGGTATCGCAACATTATTTATCGGAAAAGATGATCCAGAAGAATTAGGATGGAATCGTGCTGAAGAAATTTGGGAAGAGCCGGTCGATAAAGAAAATATTGATTCTCAAGGTATGACGAAATGGGAGATCTTTAAAAAATATATCCTGGGAAATCCTGTTATATGGATTCTATGTGTTTCAAACGTCTTTGTATACATTGTACGAATCGGTATTGATAACTGGGCACCGTTATATGTGTCAGAGCATTTACACTTTAGTAAAGGCGATGCAGTTAATACGATATTCTACTTTGAAATTGGTGCATTAGTTGCAAGTTTATTATGGGGCTACGTATCAGACTTATTAAAAGGTCGTCGTGCAATTGTAGCTATTGGCTGTATGTTTATGATTACATTTGTTGTCTTATTCTACACAAATGCTACAAGTGTCATTATGGTTAACATTTCATTGTTTGCATTAGGTGCGTTAATCTTTGGTCCGCAATTATTAATTGGTGTATCATTGACTGGTTTTGTTCCTAAAAATGCCATCAGTGTAGCAAACGGAATGACAGGTTCATTCGCGTATCTATTCGGTGACTCAATGGCAAAAGTTGGTTTGGCGGCTATTGCTGATCCAACACGTAACGGTTTAAACATCTTTGGATATACATTAAGTGGATGGACAGATGTTTTCATCGTCTTCTATGTTGCATTATTCCTAGGCATGATTCTATTAGGAATCGTTGCTTTCTATGAAGAAAAGAAAATTAGAAGTTTAAAAATTTAATATCAATCGGATTAAAAGTATCGCCAATCTATTGCAATATAGTTGGCAATCCTGCCCCGACGGCATGTGCGTGAAGAGATGAAAGATACTGCTTCTACCCTTGCAAATATATCATCTCTATGTCTCGGGGCAGATCATAATTCCCTGTTATGAAGTATCCTTATTTGCCCGACTTAGGGTGACTCAATGAATTTACTCCTTACAATAAAGACATATAGCGGTGTCAATATTGTAGGGAGTATTGTTTTATATTTAAACTCTCTAAAAAGCGGACTGAAAGAAAAGTGAAAACTTCTCTATCAGTCCGCTTTTTCATAGAACAAAATGGAGGCGCCATAATCATTAGTTATTTGTTAATCTATTTTGCTTGCTTACAATAATCACTTGGCGACATTTGTAAATATTTTTTAAAATGATAGCTAAACATTTTATACTCTGAAAAGCCTACTTTGTCTGCAATTTCATAGTGCTTATAATGTCGATCTAAC
>OFLS01000234.1_pt1 | contig 23680 bp, 22 predicted proteins | sample 1540891 | NCBI WGS metagenome assembly OFLS01 (sample SAMEA4413038, study PRJEB24355) | metagenome | biome: human; feature: gut; material: faeces | place: United Kingdom | collected 2010
CGACGGCTCTTCCGATCTGTTTATGTAGAGGCCTATGTGAAAGACAAAATCTTTGGCATGTATCCGCCGTCCAGATGCATTACGCCTGAACGATTAAGCTCATGTGCTAGTGATTGTAAATCGCCTAATACAAAAGGTTCGGTTGGACTCATGGATAATCATCTACCTAGCTTAATGAATCATCCTCAACTTGATGTACCTGAGGGACATCTACCTGGTGAAACCCATGATCACTATGCCTTAGCTGAAGGTGATGAAGCAGCAAATGATAACTTATCTGAATGTGAAGTAGAACAGTCTAATTTCTTCTTTAGACCTAATATTCGCCCATTTATCTTAGCAACGCGTACTATGGTATGTGACCTACTAGCTCATATGGAATCTTTGGACGAAGGTCCTGAAAAAATTCAAATATTCTACGGCGATGAGCCTATGCGCCAAAGAATCTTACAAGATTTGCGTGATGAATATCAAGGTATGTCTCATGATGGTACAGGTCGTGAACGCTTTTATGATGTACTGCTCTCTAGTGAAGGTAATCTCGAATTCGTACTACCACATACCACAAAGGGGACCGCTGTAGAAGCACTGGCAAATCACTGGAAATTTAGTCCCGATGAAGTCATGACCTTAGGGGATAGTGAAAACGACCTATCCATGCTGCGTTTTGCAGGTGCTAGCGTAGCTATGGGCAATGGGAAGCCAAATATTAAAGAGGCAGCGCGTTATGTGACGACAGATAATAACCATCATGGCGTGGCCAAAGCAATCTATTCCGCCATTGCGTATAACAATGAATTACTAAAAAATAGTAATTATATCTCAAATTAGAGATACTACCAGTTAAAAGTAAATCTTTCTAATCTGGATTGTGCTCGATATGTGTAAATCTGAGATACTACCAGTTAAAAGTAAATCTTTCTAATTTGGATTGTGCTCGATATGTGTAAATCTGAGATACTACCAGTTAAAAGTAAATCTTTCTAATCTGGATTGTGCTCGATATGTGCAAATCTGAGATACTACCAGTTAAAAATAAATACTTTTAACTGGTAGTATCTGAAAAAACTATATATTTTCGTTTGTCCGTTAGTCATCTAGTCAGTTTTATAGTTATAGGATTGATTGAAAGGCGATTAAAGGGAATATATGGTTTCAGCTGATATTAGAACGGATGCTAAGTTAGTTTTATTAAACCCATAGGAGGTGATGTAGAATGGGAAATCTAAAGTTTAATATAGATGATACTTGTGTTAAGTGCGGTGCATGTGCGGTAGATTGTCCTGTTCAATGCATTACCCAAGGGGAGACTCGGTTTAATATAGGTAAAGGTTGTATCGGATGTGGCGATTGTTACTCCATCTGTCCTGTAGGAGCTGTAAAGATGTCTAAACGTGAGCCTGATAAAGAATAGTCTCTTGAAAGGTTAGAGTCTCTTACAGGGCATTTCATTGTATTGAGTTTTGTATAGAGTAAAACTAAAATCCGAACATTAAAATATTAATCATAAATTTCATACGGAATATATGGAGTCCATATACTTCGTATGGTATAATGAAATGTAATGAAATTTAGCGTTTTGCTCGAGAAAACGCACCGCCAGTACAGAAATGTAAGGGTATTAAAAAATAGTGAATATACTTTCACAAATAGATGCATATGGAGGAAGGCATGGAAAACAAGGAATTTGTTATTGTTGTTGACTTTGGTGGTCAATATAATCAATTGATCGCGCGCCGTGTTCGTGAAAATCACGTATACTGCGAAGTATATCCATACAACAAAGCGCTGGACAAAATTAAAGAATTAAAACCGCAAGGTATCATCTTCACAGGTGGCCCTAACAGCGTGTATGAAGAAAACTCTCCAAAAATCGAAAAAGAGATTTTTGAACTTGGTATTCCAGTTCTTGGCATGTGCTATGGTATGCAATTTATGGCGCATACATTGGGTGGCGAAGTTAAATCTGCGGACAACCGTGAATTTGGTAAAACACCTACTAAAGTGGATACTACATCTCCATTGTTCAAAGGCTTGGACGAAGACCAAGTTGTTTGGATGTCCCACGTTGACTATGTAGCAAAAGTACCTGAAGGTTTCGAAATCGTTGCTCATACAAAAGACTGCCCTGTTGCATCCATGCAAAACAAAGAGCGTAAATTATACGCTATGCAATACCATGCAGAAGTATTGCACACTGAACATGGTAAAGAAATGCTTCACAACTTCTTGTACGAAGTATGTGGTTTCACAGGCACATGGACAATGGCAAACTATGCAAAAACTGCTATTGAAGAGATCCGTAACACTGTAGGCGATGGTAAAGTATTATTGGCGTTGTCTGGCGGTGTAGATAGCTCCGTTGCAGCAGCTCTTATTTCTAAAGCTGTTGGCGACCAATTGACTTGTATCTTTGTTGACCATGGTTTAATGCGTAAAAACGAAGGCGATGAAGTTGAAGCAGCTTTCAAAGATTCCGGCATGCATTTCATTCGCGTCGATGCAGAAAAACGTTTCTTAGATAAATTGGCTGGTCTTGAAGATCCAGAAGCTAAACGTAAAGCTATCGGCGAAGAATTCATCCGCGTATTCGAAGACGAAGGCCGTAAAATCGGTTCCGTTGACTTCTTAGCGCAAGGTACAATCTACCCTGACGTTATCGAGTCCGGTACTGGTGAAGCGGAAGTGATTAAATCTCATCACAACGTAGGCGGCTTGCCTGCAGTTGTAGACTTTAAAGGTCTTATCGAACCATTGCGCAATCTATTCAAAGATGAAGTGCGTGAACTTGGTTCCGAATTAGGCTTGGCTGACTACCTCGTATGGCGTCAACCATTCCCAGGTCCTGGTCTTGCAATTCGCGTAATGGGCGAAATCACGAAAGACAAACTCGACATCTTGCGTGATGCGGACTATATCTTCCGTGACGAAATTGCAAAAGCTGGCCTTGATCGCGACATCAACCAATACTTTGCAGTATTAACATCTACACGTACTGTAGGCGTTATGGGTGACTTCCGTACATATGATTACACATTGGCATTGCGTGGCGTAACAACAACAGACTTCATGACTGCTGACTGGGCACGCATCCCTTACGACGTATTGGACACAATCTCCCGTCGTATCGTAAACGAAGTACAACACATCAACCGTATCGTGTACGATATTACATCTAAACCACCTGCTACAATTGAGTGGGAATAATAAGAAATATTGATTTTAAATTCATTAACTGAACTTTTGAGTAATACTAACTTTAACTGAAAGGTAAAAGAATAGGTTTGAAAGGGAGTTATTAAATTTTAGTCTGTATAAAAAGCCTCCCTTCAGTGATATGTACCTCCTTTATTGGACAACCAGTAAAGGGGGTATTTTTATGAGATATAGTTATGAATTTAAAAGGAAAGTAATTGAATTATTCTATCAAGGTAAATTGCCTAAGACACCTAACTGTGTCACGACAGATACATTTTATAGACTAATAAGGACTTGGTTAAACTAGAGTACCTTCACGGTCCGGACATTAATAAATGTCGAGGGACTAATAAGTATTGGTTCCCAAAAGAACAATATGAGTTAGTATGCCGAGGTCTTTATGGGGAAGGTTTACGATCAATAGCCATTGTAGCGGGCATTAATTCTGGAGAACTATATCAATGGGTTCATTAATACAAAACTTAGGGATACAATGGTCTCATTAATAAACCTAAGAGGCGACCATCAAAGGATTCTAAAATCAAAACGCTCCGACAGAAAGGATATCAACTAAAGTATCTGCTGAAAGCTATGCCCATGCCAAAATCTACCTATTTTTTTGAACTCTCTAAAGTAGATCTTGTAGATAAAAGAAATACACAATTAAAAAACGAAATTCAAAAGATTTTACAGAACATAAAGGTCGATATGGTATGCGCCGTGTATATCAAGAGCTTCTCAATTGAGGCTTTGTAGCCAACCATAAACGAGTACAAAGCCTTATGAATGTTATGGGGGTCGCTGGAAGGCTCCTGAAGGAGAAATATTATTTTTACAAAGGGCAAGTAGGTAAAGTGACAGAAAATATCATTAATAGAAATTATAGTACAACCGAACTATTATAAAATTGGACTACTGATATGTTTCAATTAAACTTCTTTTAGGAAAATGCTATTTGCTATCTATTTTAGGTATGAATACAAAAGAGATTGTTGCTTATGGTTTGGTAGTAAGATTTAACTTAGATCAAGTTTCTAGTATGTTAGATAAAGTATTTAGATTTTTTTAATCTTTTTAGACTAATTTTCCACTCCAATCAAGGATGGAAATACAAACATAAGTACTTTACGAAAACACTTAAAGAACCTGGTATTATTCAGTTTATGTCTAGAAAAGGGAATTGTGATAACTCTGTGATGGAAGACTTTTTTGGTAGACTGAAAACAGAAATATATTACGGCTTTGGAGTAGAATATTCATCATTTAAGGTCTTGAGTCAGCAATTGAAGAGTACATCAATTATTACAATATCAAAAGGATTTAGGCAAAACAAAATGGATGTCTCCTGTAAAGTACAGGGAAACATCCATGTGTTTTGGTCAGTAAATAATATGTGTCTAGGGAAATAGGTATATATCATATTAATATGAGTGCTTTTTTATCATTTCTTTTGATCATTAACCAAAGCTATAATATTCATTGCAGGCAATACAATAGGATTCATTCCAGGTTGTGTTGTAATAATGGAAACATAACTTCTTATATAAGGAAACATAATGGCTAATGTATTTTTTTCTAACATATCATTCTTTTTCTGTTCAGTTGAAAAAACAGCTCTACCTGTAACATCAACAAATACTAGTTCCTCTTCGTCAGAAATAGTAACCTTAAGGAGCACTTCAAAAAGATTCTCTTTAAGCTCATGTATCTCACGATTTATTTGAACCCCTAATGATATATTATCAAGATTTTTATTTTTTTTTCGAAAAATACCTTCTATAATTTCTATTTTTTCTAATACAAGAGGACTTGTATATTTAGACTTTATATTCATATATTGCTCCTAACACGCAATACCATAATCTTCACATAGATAATAGGTAGGATTCTTTATCTTAGTAGCAAGACTATTATCTAAATAATCAAAGTAAGCTTGAGGTAATTCAAAAGCACATTTTACATCACTTTCAGTAATTTCATGGGTATCCGTTCCAACCTTAATCATGGGGCTAGCAGCAGTATTACTTAACTCAACATTATATTTTTTGCATAGAGAAAGAAATAATTCTTTATTAAACATTATATCACCTCTTCCTTTTCATTATAAATCAATACAGTTGATTTAATACAGTCTTTCTTTGAAACACAAATTTGTTTCTCCCGAAAATTCATTCCAATTAAATTTAAAAACTGTTTTTGAAAATCTCTTTCATCAGGAGTTCTTATTTTAGTATATCCTGCATAGGGCTTATCAAAAGTTCTTATAATAACAGATATACCATTTTGAATTTTATAGTAATCAAAAAAAACTGCTCGAAACTTATTCTGTTCGAAAATGGGCATCTCCCCTGGGCAATATGCTCTTATCTCATTAATAGTCCTTTTGGTTTCAGATATAAAGGCATCTAATTGCTCATTATCATCAAGATTTAATACCTCTTCGTCTAAAGCTTCAATTTTTGCTTCAAAAATTATTCCTCCACACTGATTATTACGTGAAGAAGCTATATTAGCCCACCATAAGGCCTGTTCATATTTATCAAAAAAGTATATACCTTGACCTAACCAATGATCCGATCTATGATTAGTTTTATCTGGATCTAAGCCTTCACTCTCTATACTTTCAAGATGCTTTAGACATGTGCCATGGTATCCTGTCTCATTCATCAGATAATATCCCTCAATATCTTCATATTAATAAGCAGTCCATTTACTAATAATCAACTAATGTTAATCCATATTATAAAAAATCACAATATAAAACAATAGATTAAGACTCTGTTGATAACTATTATTCTTCTTCAAATTTTATCATAAATTTTATTTAAAAACTATCTTGAAATATCCGAAGATATTATTTCCTAAATTATATAACATATTGATAACAATTTTAGAATTAAAGTCTCCTATGCTTTTGTTGATATGTATCCCCTTTACTGGACAATTAGTAAAGGGGGTATTTTCATGAGATAAAGTTATGAATTAAAAAGGGAAGCAATTGACTTATTCTATAAGGGTGAATGTCTAGAGACACCTAATGGTATGACGACACATGCATTCTATAAACAAATAAAGGAATGGATTAAACTAGAACAACTTGATGGATCAGCGGCAATAACTTTCGAGGAGTTAATAAGCATGGTCTCTAGCGGAGGAAGATGAGTTGGTATGTCTGGGCAAGCTTTGAAATCAGTAGTTATTGTAGCTGGTATTAATTCTGTACAACTGTATCAATAGTTTCATAAATACATATTTGGGGGATACAATAGTCTCATGAATAAATTTAAAGTGCGACTGTTAAAGGAGTCCAATATAAAAGTAACTAAGACTGTCTTACCTCACAAATTCAAAGAAAGTGAATATGAAGAACTAATTCGTTTACGTGCTGAAATTACTTATTTAAGGCTAAAAATGAAGTTAAAAAAGCTGTGTGACTTAAGGCGAAAAAGCTGCGATTATCAAAATGCTCCACAACAAGGATATCAATTAAAGCATCTGCAAAAAAATATGCCAATGTTCAAATATATCTACTATTTTGAGCTCTCTAGAGTAAATCTTGTAAATAAAAATGGATGGCCGAACTAAGGATTCTATGTTTTTAGCTATTAGTTCGCTATACAACACATTAACAAGTAAATTACTTAAAACCTTTACAGTTGACAGTGGTAAGGAATTTGCGTGCTATAAACAGGTTGAAATCGAGGTCGGAATACTCATATATTTTACCGATGACTATGCAGCATAGCAACGTGGCTCTAATGTAAATCGTAAGGTTTATTTCGAGAGTTTTTCCTAAGAAAACCGATTTAGCTAAAGTAATACTAGATAAACTAACAGAAGAACTAATGCTGATTAATAATTGACCTAGGAAATGCCTTGCATTTAAAACATCATTTGACATGTTAAAACATGAGATTAGAAAATTTATTAAATTATGTCGCATTATTTATTGTAATTCAAGATTTATAATATATCTTATATTAAGATATTCATTTTTCAGACTATATTATACTTTAGAATTTACAACAAAACATAGTAGGATATAATTAGAATAGATAATATATGATAGTTTTTTTGTATTCAATAATATTATTGAGAAGCTGAAATTATTAGAAAAAAGGTTAGACTAAAAAAGGGATTGTCCAATATTAGTGGGGATTATTGTTGTATATAAGGGGTGAGAGAATTGAAAAATGTAAACTTTATCCAAAGTGCCATAATGCAATTGGATGGGGGCGCTTTTCAAAAACTATTTGATGCATATCTGTATAAAAAATATAAATTTAAAAATATTCAAACGCTAGGCGTTCAGACGGGAACTAATAAAACGACAAAGGGGACCCCGGACTCTTATGTTTTGACTGATGAAGGCAATTATATTTTGATAAACTATGGAACAGTGAAATTGCAGTCAGCAGATAAAATAAGGGCTGATATTTTATCATGTTTTGAACAGTCAAAACTTTCTCTTAATAAGGACAAAATAAAAAAGATTATTTGTGGACATTGTTCTACTAATATTCATATAGAACAGTTTGATGATATTATAGATTCTATAAAAGGTGTTGAAGTAGAACTTATTGGAATTGATACGCTTTCACATGATTTAGCATTATTGTATCCACATATTGCGAAAGATGAACTTAATATTGCAATAGATACAAATCAATTTTTTGATATAGATGATTTTGTTAAAGCGTATGATGCAAATGGTATAAATGCTCCTATTGATTGTCATTTTTTTCACCGAGAATCAGAGTTTACCGAGTTGTGTAGTAGTATACATAATAATAAAGTAACTATATTGACAGGGCCATCTGGAATTGGAAAGACTAGATTAGCTGTAGAGGCATGTAGAGAAGAAGATGATGTAACTACAAAAGTTTTTTGTGTAAAAAGTAACGGGAACTTATTATATGAGGATATTAAATATTACATTTCTGATCCAGGTAGATATTTGATTTTTTTAGATGATGCAAATATGGTTGCAAGTCTAGATAATGTTATAAGCACCATTTTAACATTATCTTCTGATTATGATATTAGAATTCTTATTTCAGTAAGAGATTATGCTAAGGATAGAGTTATAAATGTAGTATCTAAGTATACAACTCCTAATATAATTGAAATTGGAGCGCTTAAGGATGATGAGATAAAGAATATTTTGAAATCAAATTTAGGAATAATAAATTTAGATTATCTTAACAAGATTTCAAAAATTTCGAATGGAAATATAAGACTAGCTTTTCTTGCGGGTATGAGATCTATAGAGGAGGGATTTCAATCAATACGTAACGCTGAAGATATTTTTAAAAATTACTATGGAAGAATTATTGATGAAGCAAAGCTAAAAAGAGAAGATATTCTTATGCTATTTTTTATTGCTATATCTGGTCCGGTGAAAAATAATGAAAACCAGCTTTATAATAATTTGAAAAAATTATATGGTCAGAAAATCGATGAGATTCCTATAGTTGAATACTTATATTCATTAGAATTAGTAGATTGGTTCAAAAATAAGATAACAAAAATTTCAGATCAGAGTTTTGGAAATTATATACTGTACTATGTGTTGTTTGAGAAAAAATGGGTAAGTGTGGACACTCTTATCTCCATTGGGTTTCCTAGCTTTAAAAATAAAATTGTATATGCTTTGAATACATTAATAGAAATATTTAATTCTGAAGAGTGTATAAAATATATTAAAGATTCAATAAATGCTGCTTGGGATAGCGTGCCTGAAAATCAGAATTTAGATTATCTTGAGTCCTTTTATCAGATTAATCCTGATAAAGCCTTATCTATAATCAAGAGTCATATTGAGCAAGAAAAATACGTAGATTTTGATTTACATAATTTTGATGTTAATTCTCTTAAAAAAAATCATAATTTTAATACTAAGATAATAGAGATATTAGGTGGATTTAAGTTTACACAGAATTATGAAGATGCAATTGATCTTTTGATGCGGTACTTTGACCGAAGGCCTGACTTGATAATGGATTTTTATTCCGTGTTTAGTGAGCGACTCTTATATGATACGCATTCATACAAAGATAATTATGATCATGAGATTCGCCTTTTAGATAAGTTGTGGTGTTATACAGAAAATGGAGAAAATTATAATAATAGCATATTATATTTAAATATTGTGGAATATGCGCTAAAAACAGAAATATCTTTTAGCGAAGCAATCAGAAATAGTAAATCGATAAACTATGTTAGGATGCAACTTGGGTATACAGAAGCAATAGCTAGTATACGAACTAACATATGGAAGAATCTAGCCATTTTGCGAAATCGGGAAGAGTATCAGAGTACTATTAATAACATTCTTTTAGGAATGTTTTTTTATGATTTAAAAGATGAAGAATTGAAACAATATTTGCAATCAGATTTTAATACGATTTATGATTTTGTAATTAATAAAAATTCGCCAAATTTTTTTGATGCAAAGATTGTTGCTAGATATAAAGAGTTAGCGGAACAAATAGGAATAAAAGTAGATTCCCGCTATACGATAAGTGAACAAAATCTAGAGTTCAGAATATATAAGATGTTGAGACAGAAGCATTTAAGTGGTAGAACAATAGATGAGGATGAACGTTTACATAAAGAATCTATTTCAAAAGAAATTAAAGAATATGATTTAAATGATTTTCAAGAGTTATTTAGAGCATGTATTTTTTTAGAGCAAACAGTGCCTGATAATGAGAAATGGTCTTTAAGTATGGGATTAGACTGTGTTTTTAAAGCTTTAGAGAAAGATTGTGTATTATATTTAAAGGTTCTAGAGTTATATATTCATGCAAAGACACCATTTAAGTTAAATGGATATTCTCAAATAAAATATATGCTCGATCATATTGGATATGAACAAACGTATGACTTTATAAATAATAATGAATTTGATAAAAAGGATTACTGGTTGTTATTAATTTGGGAATGTATACCGGAAGAAAGTATAGATGATAAGATAGTTGAAGATTTTAAAGTATATATGTTAAACAGCTTTAAGAAAAAGCAGCCTATAATACCAATAGCAAAGGTTATAATATGTTATGGTGAACGAGATAGTGAACTTAAGGAAAAAATGATTGATAAAATAATGACTAATCCAGAATTTTCGGCAAGATTTTTAGATTATGTGGATTTTGATGAGAATGAGGAAATTATTAAATTCTTTAGAAATGATATCAATTCATTAGTAAGTATTTACAAAAGTGCTTTATCAGTTCATCGTTATATGGATTATAGTGGGCATCTTTTTAGAAAGATATTTAATCAACAACCTATTATTTGGAATGAATATATAGATTGGATTAAGGTTAAAGATGATATGGCTAGAGATAGTAATGCAAAAAAAATCTTTGAACTGATTTGGTCTGTTGATAAGTGGAGAGACTGTGTGGAGTATGCATTTAAAATTCTTGTAGATAATGACAAACTCTTTTCTCTCAAAACTTCAGTGGGTTTATTATTTGAAAAGATTACTGATGAAACTATATTTGAAAGAAAAAAATTTTGGTTGATTGAAAAGTTACGAGAAAATAGTGTAGATGTAAAAAAATGTAAAAAATTTATCGAGGTGGTCGTAAATTTTCTTCCAGATTGGAAAATGGTATATATTCTTGAATTTTTAAAATTTAATAAGAATCTAGAAGACTTTAAGCAAATTAGTTTATTTCCTTCGTCATATTCATGGTCAGGAAGCCAAATCCCACTTATTATAGAACGCATAGAGTTTTTAAAATCATTAAAGGATAATATTAAGGGAATTGATTATATTGATCATAGAAAATATATTGAAGATTATCGTATGGGAGTTGAGAAATATAAAGAAAAAGTAGAATTAGAAGAATATCTTGAAAATGCGGATTATTCCTAATAAAGATTTTTGCTTTTCGGCGGGAAAGAAAATAACTTGACTTATTGCACAAGGTCTTAATCGAATCTTATTGATATAATTGAGTGGAAATAAGTTTGGCTATTAACCTACTGAATACAGCCTCCTATCTTTTGATGGGAGGCTTTTGTATTTTTTATAAAAATTGGTATACTGATTTTAAGTTATAGATTTTAATTTAAACAGTTGTTTGAAAATAGAGGGGCTATGAATATAACAAGGTCTTTTGGCGAGTATTTTAAATATTCTCTCCACGATGGAAGAGCACAGAAAATAGAATACGCCGATGGTAATTTAACTTTTACTTTTGATTATATTTTTTCCTATGAGAATGGTATTGAACAGACTCATAAGGCTAAGATTGTATTTGAGAAATGTGATGTTGATGATCTAGAAATTCTTGTCTTTAATAGTACAATATTAGATACTTTCACAGGTAAAAGGATTGAGTTACCTCAGTATCAGCAGGAATATAGTGAAAGTGAGTTCGAGGTCATTACGGAGACCTATAACTGGGGCCGAGCAGTATTCCAAGGGTGGTTAAGGACTGAAGGGAATCCCGTACATTGTATAATGAACATATACTTTACAGGTGATATGGTATATGTAGTTGATGAGGCCTAATATGAGCGATTTAGATTTTACTATTTGCTGTACAGTTACTTTCTTCAGCAAGAAGAGGAGAACTCCACCAAATTTAACTAATGGAAAGTATAGCCCTCAAATTGTTGTAAAAGGCATTGAGGAGCATCTTGAAGTCAACTTTATTGATGGTGAGGATGTTATCTTTGATCAGCCAATACGAGCTAATGCGCTTCCAATAAATGAGGATGTAGATTATTCTAGTTTACAAGAAGGTACAGAGTTCCTTATCATGGAAGGTAGTAATATTGTTGGAGAAGGGATTGTAAAAGAAATTTTTCAACATAAACCACATGAGAGAAAAAAATTTTAGAGTATTATATCCATTGGTGGTTCTATAATCTTAAGAAGGAGCTTTTATGGCGATTACGTATACAGAAGAACGAAATTTTACGCCTCAACAAGTAGCAGAGTTGTTTCTATCTGTTCGTTGGGTAGTAGGCAAGTACCCTGAACGATTACATAAGGCTCTTATGAATTCATCCCGTGTGATTTCTGCATGGGAAGGCGACCGTTTAGTTGGTCTTATTCGTGTCATGGACGATAGCGAGTTGGTGTGCTTCATCAATTATGTACTGGTTCATCCTGATTATCATGGCCGCGGTATTGCAGGTCATTTGCTAGAAATGGTGAAAGAGGCGTACAAGTCTTACTTGTACATTAATGTTATGATTGGTGATAACAAGAATGCACCATTTTATGGGAAGCATGGGTTTAAGGTAAAAGTGAATTCCTTGCCGATGCAATATCGTAATGTGCCGAAATATACGAAAAGATAATTGGTGGGATAATCTGTATAGCAAGTAAGTGGTCAAATTGTTAATAAAAGGCTACACGTACATAGCGTTACGTGTAGCCTTTGTTATGTAAAACGGTATATACTAAAACAGATATGTAGATACGATGGAGAAGGATATGGATATTTTAATACGAAAAGCAACAACTGAAGATTTAGATTTAGTGACACATATAGAATCAACTTGTTTTCCGCCTGCTGAAGCGGCGCCTCGTGAGGCTTTTAAGGAGAGATTAGACCATTATGCAGGGCAGTTTTTAATTGCCTTTGACGGTGATACACCTATTGGTTTTATAGATGGTTTTGTATCTGATGATGAAATCTTAACGGATGAGATGTTCGCCGATGCTTCTTTGCACAATCCCAATGGCGCATGGCAGATGATATTTGGTTTAAATACATTGCCAGAATATCGTAATCGTGGCGTAGGCGGTAAGTTGATTGAAGCTTTTATCGACCTTGCGAGAGAGGAAAAGCGTAAGGGTGTTATTCTAACCTGCAAGGAAGAAAAGATTCATTATTACGCCAAGTTTGGCTTTGTAAATGAAGGCGAATCAGAGTCTGATCACGGCGGTGCTAAATGGTATCAAATGCGGATTGTATTTTAGGTGCTTAGCAATGAGTAGGGATTAACTATTTATGGTTTTACAATAAAACTGAATATTAATAGTTCAGATAATAAAAGAAGCTGAAATCTTGCAGGGTAGCATTGATTTCAGCTTCTTTTTTGTTGGGAAAATATGTATTTTTGAAGGAGTCTAATTAACATTCATTAAATAAAATTAATTAAATAATTTCTTTAACTTGCGCTACGCCTTTATCGGTCAGCATATAGTACCCATTCGTTACGTACAACAAGCCTTGTTTCTTAAGGTGTGATGCGGCTTGGTGTGTATAGTCTGGCTTCCAGTTCAAGTGTTCGTGAATGGTGCCGATACCATTTTCGATGGCCGCTACAGGTGTATTCATATGGGTATAGATGTGGCAGAGCATCATGGTTTCTCGATAGTGACGACGCAAGTGGCGTTGGCGAAGATAGGTTGCAATATATCCTGTCTTTGGCGTGCCAATAACGGCAATTAATAAGGCGAGACCGATCGTTGTTGCGATAGCGCCTGCAATGGATACGTCTAGGGTGAAAGCGACTTCCGTACCGATGACGGCACAGATAATGCCGATGATGATACTGCTAATGAGCATGGCTTTCACAGAGTCCGTCCATAAATAAGCGATAACCGCAGGTCCAATCATGAGGCCGATGACGAGGATGGCGCCTACCGCTTGGAATGAAGCCACCACGGTAAGGGATACCATGGTCATCAGCACGTAGTGGATGAGGGCGGGCATAAAGCCGAAAAGCCCTGCCAATAGTGGATCGAAGGTGGATAACTGCAATTCTTTGTAGAAGAGCATAACTAATACAAGGTTGATGACCGCTACCCCAAGGGAAATCCATAGTGATACAGGACCTAAGTCGGTGTCGTTTACAATCCATCTGTCGAATGGGGCGAATGCAATTTCCCCTAGAAGTGCGGTATCTACGTCAAGGTGTGCGTTGCCGCTGTAGAGACTGACGAGGATGATGGCAATGGAGAATAGAAGGGGGAAGATGATACCAATGGACGCGTCTTCGTTGACGAGGCCCGTGTTATGAATCATCTCTGTAAGCCACACGGTTCCTACACCGACTACGGTTGCCCCTACTAAAAGCAAGGGGGAGTTTAAGTCTTCCGTTACAAAGAAAGCGAGCACGATACCGAGGAATACGGTATGCGTAATGGCGTCTGCCATCATGGACATGCGGCGCAGCACGAGGAATACACCAGGAATAGCGCACGCAATGGATACCGCAATGGCGATGAGTAAAATCTCTGTATGTACTGTCATGGGGCACCTCCTATGCGAGGCTGTCCACCCTCTGCTCTATATATCTTTTGATGTAAATCGGCAGGACTTATCTTTGCGGTTTCTGATAATAAAGCTTGTTTTGATTGTTTGTTTCTACGATATTGCCACAAGATACCTCTATTAGGTGCAAAAATAAGGCTCAATAGTACGATAACCGACAGAATGACGATGATTGCAGGACCTGTAGGCAGTTTTTGTACTGTTGTACTCCAAATGGTACCGCCGATAGCAGATACCATGCCGAAACATCCAGCTAGTATACACATGGTACCTAGCTTGTTCGTCCACTGACGGGCCCCTACGGCTGGTGCAATGAGTAGGGAACTGATTAAGATAGCACCTACTGATTGAATGCCGATGATGATGGTCATGATCAATAGGGAACGATATAAAATGAGTGTAAAGGTGACGGGAATTTGCAAAGTTTTAGCGTATTCTACGTCAAAGGAAATGAGCTTTAGCTCTTTCCAAAATAAGGCTGTTAAAACGATAATGATGAGCGCTGCCGCCGATGTAATGTACACATCGCGGGCTAATATGGTGGCGGCCTGTCCAAATATAAATTTTGAAAGTCCCGCCTGACCTGCATTGTTTAGACTTTGAAGGTAGGTGAGTAGAACCATACCAAGACCAAAGAATGCAGATAGTATAGTAGCCAAAGCCCCATCAAATTTGATTTTACTGTTTTCTACGGTGATGGTTATGAGCCATGCCGCAGTGATAGAGGACAGGGCGGCACCTATAATGAGTACCTCAATGTCTTTTATACCAGTCAGCAAGAACGCGATGACTACACCAGGCAGTGCCGCGTGGGAGAGGCCGTCACCGATGAGGCTTTCCTTGCGCAGTACTGCGAAGGTGCCTGCAATACCACTGGCAAGGCCTAAAAGAGCTGTGCCGAGCAATACCATTTGCGTCGTATAGGATTGGAGTATGGTCATACAATCCTCCCCTTGCCGTAGGTGCGCTCAATAGCTTCGTCCGTAAATGTATCTGGTACGGGGCCATAGGCGACAGTTTGTTTGTTTACCATCGTTACCCAATCGAAATATTGGGGCACCGTATTCAAGTCGTGGTGGACGACGATAACCGTTTTGCCTCGAGCTTTCATTTCTTGTAAAAGCGAAATAATAGCATGCTCTGTGGTTTTATCGACGCCCTTGAAGGGTTCGTCCATGAGGTAAATATCTGCCTCTTGGACGAGAGCTCTTGCGAGGAAGACGCGTTGTTGTTGTCCCCCTGAAAGCTGGCGAATTTGTCTGTCCACATAGTCGCTCATGCCCATTTTTTCAATCATGGAGAGGGCGAGTTCCTTATCCTTTTTGCTAGGTCGCTTGAACCAACCTAGATGACCATAGCGGCCCATGAGTACAACGTCTAATACGGTGGTAGGAAAGTCCCAGTCTACGCTACCGCTTTGCGGAACATAGGCGATTTTCTTGTAATCCTTTTTGTCCATCGCTAAGTGGTGGTCGATATAAAACTTAACACTACCTGAGATAACTGTTAATAGGCCTAACATGGCCTTTAATAATGTAGATTTACCAGCTCCATTAGGGCCGACGATGGCCGCTAAAGAACCGATGGGTACCTTCATATCTACGTCCCATAGTACAGGTTTTGTCGTATAGGCTACGGTCATATCTTCAACTTCAACGGCCCATTCCATGGAGACCTCCTTTTATCAATAAGTGCTACTAGCTAATATCGGTAGTAGCACTTGTACTTACAATAACAAAGTAAATTTAAAACTATCTAAGTCCTAAGTCCGAACTGTAACCAGACCTGTAAATTTACTTTGTCGTATTTAATTAAGTTAATCAAATCATTGTTTATTTAAGTGCTTTAACGATGGTATCGATATTGGATTTTACCATACCGATATATGTGCCGCCTTCAGTGCCTTCAGAACCGAGGGAGTCGGAGTATAATTCGCCACCGATAGCAACGTTCCAGCCTTTAGCTTTAGCTGCTTCTTGAACGGCTTCAATTGTTTTGTGCGGTACAGAAGATTCTACGAAGATGGCTTTAATTTTGTGATCTACGATAAATTGAACAAGTTCATTCACATCTTGTGTGCCTGCTTCTGTAGCAGTACTTACACCTTGCAAACCTTTTACTTCAAAGCCATAAGCGCGAGCAAAGTATTGGAAGGCATCGTGTGCTGTTACGAGAACGCGAGATTCTTTAGGAATAGATTCTGCTTGAGTTTTGATGTATGCATCTGTTTCATCTAATTTAGTGAGGTATGCATCATAGCGTTTTTTGAAATCTTCTTTGTGAGCTGGATCTGCTTTCGCAAGACCTTCGTAAACCGCTTTGGCAGCAAGTTTCCAATTCGCTACATCAAACCAAATATGAGGATCTTTAGTTTTCACGCCATCTTCTTCATCAAAGTCGAGTAGAGTAGCTGGATCAATAGCGTCGGATACGCGGATAGTAGCTTTATTTTGTTTTGTTAAATTGTCGAAAATGGAACCCATTTTACCTTCTAAGTGAATGCCGTTGTACACCACAACATCTGCTTTAGACATAGTTGTTACATCGCCGGCGCTCGCTTGATAGAGGTGAGGGTCTACGCCAGGGCCCATGAGTCCTTGGACGGATACATGGTCACCGCCAATTTCTTTTACTAAATCCGTTAACATTGTAGTAGTAGCTACAACATTTAATTTTTTCTGACTGTCTTGGGCTGCATCTTTTCCACAGCCTGCTAATGCGAACAACATAAGTGCTAATGATGCGACGATTAGTAAGATTCGATTGAATTTCATAATAAACCTCCTTTTATAGGTACTGCGTTAAAAACTTTAGTTATCTTGTTAATTACCTTTATTTAAGCGGAAAACTAGCCGCTACTAACGTAGCGGCTAGTGGCAGTTATACGTTCTTCTGCTAAGGTCAAAATAATTTAGGGAATAAGTGCTTGTAGATGGTTAGGCCCAACGAGGGCAACGATACCAAGTACCATCATGACCTTCATTTGAATACGCTTTCTACGTCTCATGATGAACCTCCTTTGTGTAATTTTTTGTCATATCAACCTGATATGTAAGTCCGAACAGTTATCTTGAAATTAATATATCATAAATGAGAAAATCTATCAATAAGAAAATGTTCTTTAAATATTCATCTTTATTTAGTATGATATTATGCATAGACAAAATGAATAAGGAGGCTTATTATGAATAAATTATTCCGATACACTGCTGTAGCTGTACTTGTTGCATCTTTCGGCATGTTAGGTAATTATACAGCTGATGCGGCAAAGTTCTTAGAATCTCCAAGAGAGGTTCATATTGTAAAACCTGAGTTGCCTGAGATTCCTCAAACGGCTACGGTGTCACCAGATATGCGCGTACGTTTCTTAATTGATAAAAAAGGGAATGTTAAAAATGTTTTCGTTGAACGCTCCTCTGGTTATGCTCCCGTTGATGAAGCCGTAAAAAAAGCAATCATGCAGTGGAAATTCACACCTGCCATCGGCACGGATCAAAAGGCTCATGAATCTATTATTGGGATGACAATCACTCTGCCTAAGCATGCTGTAACGGCTAAATAAGGAGATAATGATGAATAAAGTGTTGCGTTGTACAATGTTGAGCGCATTGTTTGTAACTGGTTTGGTGGCCTCTGTATTGGCGGCGCCTTATCAACCGCCTACAGCGGTATCTACGCCAGCTGTAGACCAAGCGGTTCTTGCCGGTTACAGCGGTGCTGTTCATGGTGCAGATGTACGTTTTACCATCAATGAAGATGGCTCTGTAGGGGATATTGAGATTGTAGCATCTAGTGGATCCAGCGCTGTTGATGCGGCTCTCGTTGAAACTATTTCTACATGGCGATTTAATCCTGCTACAGACTCCGATGGTAATCCAGTAGCATCTTCTAAAACTGAATATATTGATTTTAGAAATTAATAGAAGGCACTCATACATTGTATGGGTGCCTTTTTATGTGCTGGTGAAAGTACTTAAGGGTTTAATTATATGGGGTGAAAGTATTTTGTGGCTCAATTATCTTGAGAAATGTATCCACAGCAACTGAAAATTACTTTCAAAATAAGTACAATAAATGTATATTTAATATAGTAATAATATATTGTATATACTAATAGTCTTTGACCCATGGAGGTATAAGCATATGAATCCATTACAGCAAAAGCTAGACATTAATAACGAACGGTACAGAATTATTGTATCTATTAAAGAGGATTATTTAGACGGTAAATTATCCTTGGAAGAGGGTAACCGTATTTTAAAAGAAAAGTTAGGCACTTGTACGCCTGATGAATTTGCTTATGCAGAGCAAAGTTTGAAAGGTGTCTATAAGGATGAAGAAATACTAGACAAGATGGATGATTTGTTAAATTTATTTGACGGTGTATTAGTGCGTGCCGAAAATGAGTACCCAGAGAATCATCCATTGTGGGCTTATTTAGAAGAAATTAATGCGGTTGAAAAGGTAGCTCTTGAAGCGGATGAATTGTTAAAACAAGATAAGTTTATTAAAAATCCTTGGCTTGGTGTTTTTGATTCCTTAGCAGAATGGCGTATCCATCTATCTCGTAAGCAAAATCAATTATATCCAATGTTAGAAAATCATGGGTTTGATCGTCCAACGCGGATTATGTGGACCTTTGACGATGGCGTGCGTGATGCTATCTCTGCATCTTATGCATTGCTTCGTGAAGATAAATATGAGGAGTTTTTAGCATCTGTTCCAGAAACACTGGCAAAGTTACGTGATTTGAACTCTAAGGAGTTAGAGGTTTTATTGCCAACATCCTTTAAATTATTAAGCGATGAAGAGTTTGTGCGCATGAGCAAAAATGACCATGAAATCGGCTATGCTATTATTAACGCACCAGGTTTATATGTCGTGCCCGGTATTAACGATTCCGCAGCCTCATTAAATGGAAATGCTGCTGGTCAAAATAGTGCAGTATCTAATGAGTTTCTAAATGATTTGGCAGGCTTATTATCTAAGTATGTAGGTCCTGTAGGTGGAGCACAAGTTGGCAAGGATACAGTCCTCGATGTGGCGACAGGCAAATTAACCTTAGAGCAAATCAATTTGCTGTTCCGTCATCTTCCAGTAGATTTGTCTTATGTTGATGAAAATGAACTCGTTAAGTTTTATAGTGATACGCCACATCGTATATTCCCGCGCAGTGCCAATGTTATTGGTCGTGAAGTGAAGAATTGTCACCCTGCGAAATCCGTTCATGTTGTAGAAGAGATCGTAGAGAAATTTCGTTCTGGTGAGCAAAACCAAGCTGAATTCTGGATCAATAAACCGGGATTGTTTATCTACGTTATCTATACAGCGGTACGTGATGAAAATGGTAAATTCCGCGGTGTCTTAGAAATGATGCAAGATTGTACTCATATTCGTGAACTTGAAGGCTCTCGCACCTTGTTGACTTGGGATAAGACTGATTTTGTAGGAAATACAGATAATAATAGTAATGATAAATCCCTAGCTCAAGAGGCCGCAGAAGAGGTCGATGAAGAACCACTTACTACCGATGCAGATGGGAGATTCCATATCGATGCGAAGACTACGCTATCTAACTTGATTAAGCAAAGTCCTGAAGTGGTAGATTATTTAATTTCTTTGAACCCTAAGTTTGAGAAATTGAAAACTCCGATGGTAAAGGTTATGGCTAAGGTAGCTACTATAAAGATGATCGCAGAGCGTGGTGATTTTAATGTAGATGAGCTAGTCGGCAAAATCGATGCCTTCATTAATAAAGCTAAAAAATAAATATGTTGCACTAATTCCAGATAAGCATGCATTAATTTCTTATAATTCATCTATTTTGTGTATACAAATTTGTCTGAAAAGGGTACAATAAAATATAATGAAAGTATTTGCCGAGGCAGTATTTTCTTATCTTAAACTACTTTTACAAGAGAAATTACGTATATATTAAAGGTGAGGATCTGGATACTATGTCGACAAGACGCGTTTGGAAGCAAAGTGAAATTAAAACAAACCCATTATTTTCTAAGATGCGCAGTACTATTGAAACTGCATTTTATGGAAACAATGTAACGCCTATTACATCTGTGGCACAAGCGTACCAATTGGCCACTGAAGAACCTGGTGTTATCGTCCTCGATATGTCTGTATATAAACCATGCGAGCAAGGTTTGCCAGCTGATGCAAAGGTACTTGTTACAAATGACGGTAAAACTACAGGTCGCTATGCAAAAGCTCGTCGCATTATTGGCGATGAAGGCATTGACGAAGTGGAACTTGCTAATATTGCACGTGATGCAGTCTATGATAGCCGTGGTAAAGAATGGATTTCTGCTGATACTATCGTAGGTCTTGATAAAAAATTTACTGCTCGTGCTCATTTGATGATTCCAAAAGATCACGCATCTATTTTGTATTCTTGGATCATGAACTTTAAGTTCTTTGATGCAGCTGTAAAAGAATTCTACAATGATAGCGTAGAAATTCCAGAAGGCGACATTTATATCTATTCTGATCCTGACTATGTGGTACCAGGTCATCCAGGTGGGCTTGCTATTTTTGACCCAGCTCATAACTGCGCTATGATTCTTGGTATGCGCTACTTCGGTGAACATAAAAAAGGTACCCTTACATTGGCGTGGTCCTTGGCGAATCGTTTCGACTATGTGGCATGCCACGGCGGTATGAAACGTTACAATCTTGATAATGGTAAAAGCTATACAATCGGTGTATTTGGCTTGTCCGGTTCTGGTAAATCTACATTAACTCATGAAAAGCATGATGGTCGTTATGATATTTCTATCTTACATGACGATGCGTATATCATCAATACTAATGACTTGAGTTCTATTGCTCTTGAACCTACATATTTCGACAAAATGCAAGATTACCCTGTGGAACATCCGGCTAATGAATTCTTGTTAACACTACAAAACGTAGGCGTAACTATGGATGAGGATGGCCGTAAGGTTGTGTTGGCAGAAGATGTGCGTAATAACAATGGTCGCGCTATTAAATCTCAATTCTGGACAGATAATCGTGTAAACTACGTAGATCAACCAGTTAATGCCATTGTATGGCTTATGAAAGATAAAACGTTACCACCAATCCTTAAAATTAATGACCCTGTTTTGGCATCTACAATGGGCGCAACACTTGCTACACGTCGTTCTACTGCTGAAAAACTCGATGCCCATGTGGATCCAAATGCACTTGTTATCGAACCATATGCAAATCCATTCCGTACATATCCATTGGTTCGTGACTATGAAAGCTACAAAAAATTATTCTCTGAATGTGGCGTACAATGTTACATCATGAACACAGGTTTCTTCTTGGAAAATAAAATTCCTAAAGAGGTAACTCTTGATTTATTGGAACGTTTGGTAGAAGGTGCATTGGACTTCAAACCATTCTATAAATATGAAAACCTCTCTTATGTTGAGGTTCCTGGTTTTGAACCACCATTCCAAGTGCGTGAATACCATCACCAATTACACAAAGCTTTCGAGTTCCGCTATGACTATGTAGAAAAACTTATTGGTCATAAAAACGAATTGCCACAAGAAGTATTGGATGTATTAAAAACTCTAATGTAATATATTGAGTCAGTTGCATTTCTGTCTTGAGATTATTTAAAACTTTAAAGAAAGAGCCCTCCTTGTGGAGGGCTCTTTCTTTTGTGGTAATATATACTTATGATAAATCAATAATGTTTTGTTATAAGGTGTTTTTATGGATATAAAGGATATTAAATATATAAGTACCATCGTTGAGATGGCATCATTTTCAAAGGCGTCTAAAAAACTATATATCTCTCAACCCGCATTGAGTCAAAGTATTCGTCGCATTGAGGCTGAATTAGGTGTGCCTTTATTTGCTCGAGATCGGACAAAGGTTGTACCGACCGCTGCAGCCTTACAAATTGCTAAAGAGGGTATGCCTTTAGTAGGAAAGGTAGAGGCTTTAACGCAGTCGATCATTAATCAAGGGTCTGATGCAGCTTATCATGTGCGTATTGGATTATCTCAATTCTATGGTCACCATATGTTGGGAAAAACATTGAAGAGCTTTCAACAAATTGAGCCATCCTGGGAATTTCATGTAGTAGAAGGGGAGTCCCATTTTTTGGAGCAACAAATTTGTGATGGATTGGTTGATGTAGGTCTATTTCCAACACCAATTTATTCGCAAGCTCTTGAAAGTTATCCTGTGTTAGATGAGCAAATTTTATTAGCTGTTAGTGTAGAGAATAAAAAAGCTATAGCTATTGCTGACTCGCTCATGACACCGAATGGAATACATGAGATAGCACCATTTGGGTCTTTCCCTTTTATTCTCATAAGAGAAGGCCTTAAGTTGCGAACCTTGGTAAATCGTCTATGTCAGGCTGAATCCTTTGTGCCTAAAGCGGTTATTGGTTCTGAAAATCTTGATACTTGTAGATCCTTGGTAGAAGATGATTATGGTATTACATTCTTGCCAAGCACATTAAATAGTAAGGGCGATGATGATAAAGTTAAATTCTATCCTTTAGCATCGAAACTATGTTTCCGTCAATTAGTTCTTGTAGCGAGATCAGATAGAGCAAAGCGATTCCATTTGCCTGAAGTGGCTCAAGTTATGCAACAATTCTTATAAATTATACAGATGGAATGTTAGAGTATTAAGTACTGTTTGCAAATAATAATTCATATAAAACAATATATAAATATAGTATTCTATAGATAAAAGAGGTTAATTCCCTAAGTTCACAGGAATTAACCTCTTTTGCTTTGTGAAAGAAAACTGAAAATATCGAATTTGATAAATATAGCAATTACAATGTTCTTTGAAGCAAATGAGTCAAAAAATTCTCAAAAAATAATTGACAAATGCCCTGTCAAAAAATATACTTAAATTAGGTTAAAACATATTTAGGAGATAGGATTTAAAACCCACAAGTATGGTGGATTTAAAAAATAAAAGTAGAATATGTTTTCTTATTATTGTTAGTTGGCCTACGTAGGCCCCTAGGAGGTTTATTATGAATAAAGATGTGGAAAACAAAAACACCCATGACCACAGCCATGGCGAACATCATCACCATCACCATCATGATCATGACCATCATCACCATGACCATGACCATTGCCATTGCGGCGGTCACCATCACGATCACGACCATGATCACCATCATGACCATGACCATAGTCATGGTAAAGCGTTGCCAACGGATAAATGGGTGCCACACACTCATGAAC